>MDTG01078118.1_pt1 | contig 40227 bp, 25 predicted proteins | sample 811421 | NCBI WGS metagenome assembly MDTG01 (sample SAMN05326645, study PRJNA326480) | marine metagenome | isolation source: seawater | place: Pacific Ocean: South East | collected 2011 | reverse complement strand
GGGCCCTCGACCGGGGTTCCGCCATCCTTCCGCCAGGCGGCACTTTGGCGGAACCCGCGTACGAAGTGCCGGGGTTCGTCAACGAGATCGCTCGAGATTTCACACCCCTACGTGTTCACACCAGGCACCCCGGCGCCGGTATTGTAGGTCGTGTGCCGGAGCCTCGAAAAGCTGGGTGACGCTGGTTCCGCGAGCACCACCAGCTTTGGAACGCAGTGTGCGGTGCAAATCCGCATGATCACCTTTGCCACGAGCGGAGGAACGGCATTGCCAACCACTCGCCAGAAGAAGCGGTGCTCTTTGGGCAGCTTGTAGTCCGGTGGGAAGGTTTGCAACCACGCTGTGTCGACGGGTCGCAGCGCGGTCAGCTTGGGCACGCCGTCGACGACGTTCACCCACCAACCGGAGTGATGTCCGGCCACGATGGTAGGCGACGAGCCGCGGATCGTATGCCAGTAAGCGGTGATCGGAGCCATCACGTAAACGTTCTTTGACACTGTGTCTCCTTGCGGGTCGCTGGGCTGTCTGCGGCGGCGAGACAGGTGGCACAGCCGGCTCTTGATGTGAGTGCCAAGCACGCGAGGGAGTACTTGCTCGATGCTTCTCCTGCGGCAAGAACCCGCGTACAGGTTGAGCCTCTTTACAATCTCGGGCGTGCCTGCAATGATACGGACGCGCCTCTGCGGAACGCCCATGTCGTAGAAGTCGATGGTGGTGAACGCGACCCTCCCGGGATGGCGACGTGCGTGCCGCTCGAGCAACGCTCGTATGCTCTTGTGGTTCACTTGTTCCATGGTCCAGCTCGTAGCGCCACTGGACAGGGCAGTCGAGACGTACCAATCCACCAAAGCCAACGAGGTGTTCTCTCGGTTGGCGTCCATGCCGTCGCCCTTCCTACCAGCCGACGAAAAAGCTTGGCACGGCGGGGATCCGTGCACGTGAAACGGTCTTCCGTCACGTGGGAAAGGGATGTCACTTCTGGGGAGGTCGCTGCACCAGTGCACGCAAGCCGGGTGGTTTTGCTCGTGCACCGAAATTGCGACAGGGTCGTTGTCGCATGCAAACACAATTGAGCAGCCTGCCTGCCTTGCGCCTTCGGAAAAGCCTCCGCCGCCGCAGAAGAGGTCAAAGACTGGCAACTCGTCCGAGTCCTGGAGCTGCATGGTTGCGCGCGTCCGACCCACCAACGGCAAGCGGTCGCCCTTAGCGCCCGGTAGGTGGTTCCGGCGCTGCAACGATGGAGGCTCCGGCGCTGCGGTAGGCTCGACCATATGATCTGTCGATAAACTTATCTGCGTAATTTTTCAACGTGAGCCGAACCTGCTTGCTGCTTGCCCACCGTCGACGCATCGGCCGTTACCTTCTGACACACCGGGGCTAGCCTTCCGTAGCGCCGGACTACTCTACAGCGCCCGACAACTGTGGCGCCGGAAATGTCGTCCACTACCAACATACCCGTGCAAGTGGAAGACTTCACCGCTGATGAAGCACTTGCACACCTCCAGGCGGAAGGAATTTCGTTTCGCTTTGGCCCCGTGAAGACCTTCAAGACAAAGAAGCAGGACAAGTACGCCAAACCGGTGACCCCGACCGGCAGCGGCGACGACAACAAGAAGCTGCTCAGGTCGGAGATCAAGTTAACTCCTGGACAATTCCGTGACCTTGGGCACATGACGTTTGAGCAGGTCTGCAACAACGAGGACGAGCAATTCAAGGTTGCGATGGAGCTGTCATACAACCAGATGATTCGCAGTCAGAAGGACCCTGCACACAACGAAAGCCTGCGCGATGCACAGCGTTCGGCACAAGACGCGATCGTGACTTACATGAAGCGGACCTTCAAGACCATCCGTGCGTACTTGCGTTTCAAACCGGACGCGACTGCCGACGAGCTCCTGTTGGTGTTTGAGCAGTTCAAGTACATTAGCTACGAATGGGCAGTTGCTTCTGGCAAGGCGTTTCTTGAGTTTCTGCTGTCGTATAGCCTGCTTGGCCACCTCCGCAACTTGCTGGTCAGTCGCTACTTGCAGCCGTGGCCGTGGGCGGTCGAGCTGTTCACGACGCACACCAAGTCGATCATACTGTCTACCGAGACCGAGCTACTGATCGAGGCTACAAAGGAGGGCATTCACAGCAACTTCAGAGACCCCGCGACTGGATTCAAGGTCAACGACACTGCAGCCGTGCAGCGACTTGGCATCTCGGAGCAGGAGATCCGCAAGTTTGCGTCCAAGACCTACAACATGAGTGGGCCCTTCAACCCGGTGAAGATGGCGCAGGCGTGGACAATCATGAGCGGTGCACAGAAGTTTGCAAACGAGCTTGCAGCAGGCAACATCGCGGACGGGACGATCAACATGGTTATTCTGGATGAAGCCCACAAGTTCCCTGATCCTGGCGAAGAGCCCGATTGCAATAAACAGTGCTGGTCCCGTATCTACAACCAGAATCGCACGGCGTTTGCAGTACTGCTGACGGCTACAACGCGTGGCTGGGTGCAAGACGGCTTCAAGTCCATTCACCAGGAAGACACCCATGTCAACGTGCACTGCGTTTCTCGCGTCACGTACGGCACCAACCTCAACATGAAGCTTGTCACGAAGCCAGTGTACATTGAGCTGAAGACGTCGATCCCAATGGAGGTTTCTCTGTACCAGTCGGATGGAACCAAGACCGATACGATCGTCGACTTGAGCAGCCCCATCACGAGCGTCGAGGCTCATGGAGCGCGTCACTCCCCTGAAGTGTGGAAGATCCACCTCGTGCAAGCTTTGCAGCTACAGAAGCACCTCCAAGAGCTTACGGGAGAGCATGCCAAGATCCTTGCCTTCACGCCAGGGTACTGTACTATGCCAGACGACACCTCACGGGGCGCTACAAGCACCGCTCCTGTTGCTACAGTACCCGACGCCAAGGTCGACAAGTACCCGAAGATCATGTGCGAGATCACAGAGAAGTTGATCAACGACAACGAGGAGCACTTTACAAGCCCGGTGACCGGAGTCAAATTCAAGCCGGCTTACGTTTCGTCGGGGTCGGACCAGACGCCTTCCGAGCGTAAGCAGATCCTGGCTGACTTCAAGCAGGGTGGCTACGACATCCTGTTCAATCGCTTCATCTGTTCGTCCGGGTTCAGCGAGGAAACGATTGTCATCGTACTGAACTTCGATTCATTCAATCCATCCGACCCCTCATCTATCAACCGCTTCATTCAGAGCCTGATTGGGCGTGGCTGCCGCGTGATGAACATGAACGACTCACGTATCACGCGCATCGCAAGTGGAGACCCAAACATCGTGTTCCACAGTGACAAGCTCAAGACAAGGCCAAGGCCGAACTGGCTTGGGGCAATGGCGGCCAACATCGCAAACAATCAGCGCGACTGCCTTCCGCAGAAGCATTACATTCTGGATGCGTCCTATTCGCAGGGCCACAACTCGGCGATCTTGGACCTCTTTGTTGAGAGCGAGGGTGCCGATAGCTCCATGATTGGAACGCCCTCTAACGAGATCTTTCAGATACTGAGCGAGTCGAATCCAGTCATCCGCAATGCCGTTGCACAGGCTGAGTCGCAGCGAGCCGCGAGGCAGCAGGCCGGCTCTTCGACAAATCCTGTTGCCGTCGCTGCTCCTCAGAAGTCAAAGGCGGAGCGAGACGCCGAATTCGCGATGAAGCAGCGCGAGGCGCGCCTGGCTCGCGAGAAGCGAGTGGCCGACGACAAGGAGGCCGCCGCACTCCAGGCAAAGGCGGTTTCCGCGCGCGCAGACTTTGGCAAGTTCCAGGACGGACTCACTACGATTGTGCCAACGGTGACGGACGGAGTGAAGCAGATCAAGTTCATGCACACTGAGATAGTTCCCGTGAGCGAGCTGATCCAGACCAAGTACAGCATCTATGCGGTTTTCGTTGCCGACACCGATGATGTTTTCTCCATCGACGATTCCAAGTGGTACATGCTGCCGTCTACTACCATGAGGAGCAACCGCAGCAACGTGACGCTCATGGCCGACTGCTTGGACATCGACTTCAACTACATCAAGCTCCGCGCCACAAACACGTTGATGAACGCCAGTGCTACCGATGGCTCCAATCATGTGGAAACTGACATTGTCATGATTCCCAACAACATCAACGAGCAGTTCACCGAGTTGCTTGCCCCGAAGAAAGCTCGCAAGAAGCCAACGGTGCATGCGGCCCCTGCGCAGTCGTCTGGGCCAGAATCCGACATCGATCTCTTTGGAGATGACATCATGGACGATGGCGAGGCGCGTGCGTCTCCGGATGTGCAAGCTGCTGCCCACGTCTCGACGGCAGAACTGGCATTGCCCCCATGGTCGCTCGTTGCGGTGAGCAAGCCAGTGCTTTCTCCTGCACAGACGCTGTCAACTGGTACGGGAGATGCCGCAGAGGATGAGCTTCCGGAACCGGTATTTGGATACTCTGATGCAGGCACGCGTCAGTCTGCCACTCGCGGCCCTTATCTCTACTCTTCGAGCATGCGCTCATCCGGCGGCACGATCGAACTCCACTGCAACGGTGCCCGCAAACGCAAACCAGCTGATGACCGCCCGCTGGAACTTGTGGACGGCCCTCGCAACGCCAAGAAGGCCGCTATGAGCCGCATTGAATCTTATTCTCCGAGGCCAACACCCGCGGACAAGAACAACTCCTCTGAGTCAGATGAAGACGATGATGACGACGACGATGACGACGGTTCGGAAGACTTCATTGACGAGGACGAAAGCGACGACCCCGAAGAGTACATGGAGGAGGAGGTTGACGACGACGACGTTGATGATGTGCATTCCGATGTTCATTCTGATGACTCTGCTGATGAGGATTACGAAGATGGCAAGGAGAAGAAGAATGCGTCTGACGGCCCGGATGCTGCGGGCTCCGACTCCGATGCCGACGACGGCACCGCCAAGCCCAAGCGCACCAAGCCGCGCAAGACTGCGTTGCGTGCTGTCGTGAAGAAGATCTATGGAAGCGACATCGGTAACGTGATCAAGAACGGTGGCGAGCCAAGTGCCGGTGACACGCCACTTGAGAAGTCGGTGACCACCGTGCCAGTCATTGCATCGGTGCATGAGGTCGTGTCTAGCCAGGCAAAGATGGCAGTGATTGACAAGGGTGAGGTGAACAAATACGACACCTCCAAGAATCCAAAGCTCCCGGATCACATCAAGATTTCGAACCACAGGTCAGCACCCGTTCCGCAGGCCCCTGTCAAATCGAAAAAGGTCAAAACGGCTGCAATGGTTGACAACTACCTGCCACACTTCACTGCAAGCCTCGACAAGTTCCAGCGCGTGCTGGTGGACAACGCAGTCAACTCGTCACTTTCGCATTCCAAGACGGCCGAGTTCATAAAGTTCGCTACCAAACATGCCAGAGATCTCTGTACGCGCATCACCATGGGAGTCACCTCCATAATCAGCGATCTTCTGGACAGTGGCATGCAAGTCACAATGTCTTTTGACGACATGCTGAAGATGCCAGACACTGACCTCACCAATATCTTGCTCAAGTACCACCCCCGAGCCGCAGATGGTTCGTTCGGAGTTGGCTCTGACATCCGTCGTGCGTTTGACAAGTACTCAAACGTGATGTGGACTGCCTAGTGAGGGCAGAGTTGCAGGCTACGGACATCTGTAGGAATGGGGCGCTATCTTGCGCCAGAGTGCATGTGTGTGGCTCACAAACGGTAGGCATGCAGCTGGCTCTGAAGGACGCATTCTGTGGAGCAGCTGGTGGATCTGAAGGCCGGGGAACGGGACGGGTAAAGTTTGTTGACTTGTTCTGTGGGTGTGGCGGTGCATCAAGCGGCGCTGTGGATGCCGGATACGAAGTTGTGCTTGCGGTGGACGTGTGTGAGTATGCTCTTTCCGTTCACAGAGTAAATCATGTCGGGTGTGTGCACATCTGCACCACTCTTCCTCCATCTGAACCGCTACCTTTGCCAGCGGATGGGTGTGTGTGGCATTTACATGGCAGTCCCCCATGCACTCGTGTGTCTAAAGCGTACCAACAACGAGACTCTGCTGAAAGGCAAAATGCGCTTGCTATAATTGAATGGTACACCAGGTTTGCTGTCTTTAGCTCCGCGACATCCTGGTCAATGGAACAAGTGGCAACCCCAGTTGTCATTGAATGTTTGCAACAGCTTAGCAAGTGCCTCGCCCGAACCCGCTTTGACTACGAGGTAATCGACTTGATGGACATCGGCGTGCCGCAACACAGGAAGCGGGTGATTGCGGGGAGCCCGGACGTGGTGTCGCGCGTCAGACGCCTGGCAAGATGGCGCCAGAGCGTAAAAGACGTCATTCCTTTTCCTCGTGCAACTCACCTGCGTACTTACATGATGAACAGCAACCCAAAACCTGATCCAACGGGGAACAAGAAGTGGGTATACAAACGGTATTCGGACGACGAGGCGTGCAAACCAATCACCGACCCCGCGCCTACGGTCGTGGCGAGACACTTCTTTCGATGGGCTTTTCCCAATACGGATTCAAAGCTGGTTCTCTTCAGTGTGGGAGAGATGGCAAGCTTGCAGACATTTCCCCATGGTTACTTTTTTGGAGACAAAAAGCGCAAAGCAATGCGTTGCATTGGAAACGCACTTCCTCCGCTGGCAATGCAACAGATTCTTTCTGGAAGAAAGCCATCCAGACAACGCACACAGAAGCGGAGTGTTCTGGCGGATCCAGCGTCACCGAGTTACGACCGAAGGCTGCACGCAACGTTTAAAAAGTAGACTTGTGGTGCTAAATGCTACTTCCCAATAAACAAATCGAAAGCATGCAAGGCGAATGATACAGTCGGAGATACTGTCGTTTGCACGGAACGGATGCGGACAAAGAAAGCGCATGGTTTGGGAAGGCGAGCAACTTAGAGTCTTTGACTTGTTCTGTGGAGCGGGCGGGTTTTCGGAAGGAGCAAAGCAGGCTTTGTGTCGGGTGGTGTTTGCATGCGACAGCAATCGCGACGCTTTAGACGTGCCGGATGATGGCTTCCCACTCAGCGTCCACGATGGAAACAGCCGACTCCCTCAGACCTTCTTCTGTGGGCGGCGAAGCGCGTACACGCTTTCCGCTGATAGGCACCGTAGTGGAGAGTGCAAGAAGTGGTAGCATAGTTTAGTATTCAGTCACAAATGCAACACTTATCCAACTACGATACCTCCGGGAACTGCTCGTCGTATGCCGTCACAAGCGCGGCGAAGTAGTCGACCATAAAGGTTGCCACACGCCCATGGCTGGTGGACGACGTTGCCTTGCGAGGGTTTGCTGACTCTGCGAGTGGGCCCTTGTTTGCCTTGGCTGCATCGATCAGCTGGAAGATGCGCATGTCGGTGATGCGCCAGTCCGGTTGGATCATCAAGTCATCGGGTGGCGCCCACGGCTCCTCGGGTGGTTTTTCAGGCTCAGGCTTAGGAGCGCGAACGGTTGCCCCGCGCAGTTCGTTTGCAGCACCGTCCTGCTGTTCTCCCATCTTGAAGTCAATGGCGTTAGGGTGCTTCTTGCCCTTGGCAACGGTGCTCTTGTTGCGCTTCAAATCGCCACCAAAGCGGGTGATGAGGTTTGCTTTTAGGAGCGCATCGCAAAAGGTTTTGTCCCCCGGGGTGCCGCGAAGTTCGTTCATCATTGCGGTGATTTTGTTCTTGCCGTTGACACTGGTGAGGACCGTAGCGTGCAGGTGCTTGAATTTGGGTCGCAGTTTCTTTCGTATGGCGCCGAGAAACCCATTGACGCCGGTGAACTGGCAGTTGTTTGGCGCCGTGGTCCAGACTGGCTTCTCGGTGCTTCTCTTAGGCATCTTGAACGCTGCTCATTTGGTCAACGGTGACCCGTCGACGGTTTGTATGGTAGGATGTTCCGAGGCGTCGGTGGCGCCGTTTGTTTGTGTGTCAGGATGTTTTTGAGTGTTCGTGGCGCCGTTTGTTTGTCATGCGCTAAAAAGTGAAGGTGAAAGCTTTGTGTCTAACATAACACCAAGCGGGCCACTCTAAAGTAGACGGGGCGTATGACGTCCCGCGGTGGTAGCTTGGTGGGCGAGCTGGCATCGGTGCCAGCAAAAGCGCTTAGTTTTGTGAGTTTTGGTGGGCTCATAGTTCTAGCACTTTCAATCGCCCTCGTTACATTGTTCATCGTGCACCAACTGAGCATTTGGATCAGCTTGGATCCGGAGAAGGCCTTTCACAACGCAAAGTGGTATATCGTTGCGTACGCAACTGTGTGGAACACCATCGGAAACATATGGAACGGGTTTACTGAGGTGCTGCTCATAGCAATACCGGGATGGAACTCCGCGATAGAGTACACCGTGCAGCCGCTCGTCTTCACTGCGCTCGATGTGCTGAGCATAGCGTTCACGAGAAGGCCTTACGATGGCATTCTCTCGGAAGACGTGATACCCTATGAGGGCTTCACGTGTCCCGTCGACGGCTCCCTCGACAAGTCGAGTGAGTGGTGTGGTAAAGTCGCGTTCTACTCCAAGCAGCTAGGCACAGACACTGGCTCCACTGACTTTCTTTTGCGGTCGCAAGTCGTGCTGTCCACCGAGACGGCACGTAGGCTTTCCGAATTGACCGGGGAGCCTATAGTCGGAACGCTCGACATGTCCTTTCTCGTAGACGCTTTGCAGTCGCTGCTGGCGTCTGTTGTCGTGATAATGGGTGAGTTGTCGGACGTCGTTTTTCACGTTGCGTGGACAGTGCTTTCGGAAGCTTTCGAGGCCCTATTCAACCTGTTCATGCTGCTCGCGCGCGCCATCACAAGTCTGGTAATGATGCTGGTTCGAAGTGGGATGTTGGACGTGATCATCAAATTTGGAGTCAACCTGCTGGTCATACTTCTGGTAGAAGTAATGATTCCATTGCTGCTGGGCATCCTGAACCTGTTTATGTGCATCGTCGATCTCACCCTGGTCGCCGGATGGATGGCCCAGATTGATTGCATCGACCGAACTTGCTTTCAGGAGGGCTCCGACGTGTTTGGAGAAGTCTTTCATACGTTTAGTAGCGTTCCGGCCGCGGCAGCGTCCGTGCAACGCATCTTCATTCGGCTCGTGAGTCCCGTGACGGGACAGAGCTACTCGTCGGCGTCGGAGGGGCAAATGGACGTCCCGGAGATCTTTCCTGGCAGTCCGGAGACACCTCGTACGACCGCTTGTGGCGAGTGCTTTAACTGCAGGGTACGTGACATGCGAAAGTCCGCCTTGATTTCCGATGCCCTCTTGCACCCACTCGAACACTCACATTCTACGCAACTGGATACTCCATGACGTTTTCCACAGGTCCCCGAAATGAGAGCCATCTTCATGCTGGTGGGCACGATCTACGGGTGTGCACTAGACGGAGAGAAGTACACAGGTCGCGTGGAGAATGCGTGTCTCATGAACGGCACCGGGTACATCGAGCTCTGCGGTCCTCGCGGCTACCTGACGGACCTCATGACGGACTACGAGTGGCGCAACACCTACACGCTCCACCAGCGATTCAACGACAAGGTGCTTCAAAGCTACGCAAGCCGCTTTGAGCAGCTCTCCATTGAGCAAGGAGGGCAAGGAAACGAGGGCAACCTCGCACACCGCCTGTCCGCTTCGTGGCTTAAGCGCAACGTTGGGCTTGGAATCGGTCAGTCGGCTGCTTTCATACGCGGCGTTTGCAAGGAAATGCGTTCATTGTCGGACGTCGATGGAGGTCCAGAGCACACACTGCACCCCAAGGGAGAGATGAAAGAGCTGACCATGGGGCTCTTGTACGAGCAGTGCAAGTATGCCAAGGGCATAGAAACCTGCCAAGTGGAGGTCGGGCAAAAGATCGTCGACTTTTCGTACGAGGTCTCGTCGTGCATGAAGAGTCAGCCGCAGTGTCTTCGCCAGCGCCAAATCTGTCTCGGCAAATGCAACGGTGAGGGAGGCGGGGTGCTGGCACAGGACTTTGCAACCATCATGTCAAAGCAAGAGCTTTCCGTCGCGTCTCTCGGGTCCGAGGCACTGAGGCGTGGGCGTGCCAATTGCAGCATCGAGAGCCGAGTCATAGAAGTGCCGCTCTTTGCGACAGGTGAAAACTTCAACCTCTACGCGAGCAGGCTGAGAGTTCGAGGAGGATTCGACGCAATCGACGTCAGGGCGTGCAAACGCGAGCCGCTTGCGTGCGCTGCGATTCAGCGCGTGCTTGAGAAGGAACCCACGCTGACGTACGACGTTGCGACCGGAAGGTTTAGGCATGCGTACAGCCTGACGCCTCCAAGTCCTCCCCCGCCTCCGATGCCACCGCCTCGTCTCATCCAGTACAGAATGAAGTCGCCCCCTCCGTCTCCGCCGCCGCCTGCGCCGCCACCTCCGTGGTTCGAGAGTCTCGAACAGTGCGTGGTAAGCTTCAATGCCCGAAATTCGAACCCATACTCCCTACACCCTGCACTCATCCCTCAAACACACTACAATACCACGCATACCGGTCAGCCTGGACAGCATATTATGGTACAAGTCGAACACAATTTATTTCTGCGACCACCCCAATCACAAACAAACATGCCTTCCTTGTATGCATCTCATCTATATTCTTCCCTTGGCTGACTTTTAGCGCTGTGTTTGTGTTTTCAGCCTGTCGTGACACCGGCCGAAGTAGGCATCGACGCGACGCAGACCCAGATCGACGAGGAGCGGGCGGTATGCTTGTACGTGCGCGCACTCTCGGACGAGCGCATCGAGGCATCGCGGTGCTTCTCTACGCTCTCGCCGTTCCCTCCTCCTCCTCCGCCTGTGCTACGATCCATTGCATCCGCCATTGAGACCCGGTTGCGCCGCAAGCGTGTGCGCACCGGCGGCACGTCCGGGCCTCTCCCAGCGCTTCCTGAAACGAACGAAGGTCAATACATCAAGGAGCACACGCAGCGGAGCATCGATGTCCACAATCTGCTGGATCGCCTGGCGAGTGAGAACTTCCAGTTGCGTACGGTGTTGGAAGAGATACGACCCAAGTTGACCGACCCGCTTCTGCAGGGCAGGCGCTTGTTTGAGCGCATCCCCGGAACCGGATCACACGAGCTGGAGCAAAACATCAAGTACACGGACCTAAGCATTGGTGGGGGTGCTCTGTTGGGCATGACAATCGCACAGTGCAGCTCCGTCTGCACCGCGTTGAAGAACGAGACCGACGCACTGCACTCGTGCAACGGCATTGCCTATCGCATGCTGGAACCCGACAACAAACTCAGCTTGCAAACGGCATACTGCTACCTGTTGCGCAGCACGGGCGGTTGCACTCCCATGGATTTTGCGGCGTCCATCTACGCCAGGCGCGACACGTCGGGTTGCAAAACACCGACCGCGCGGGACAACCCGATGTGCGTGCAGCTGGCACCGGATCGCGTGGACATGCGCGTCATGGACTACGGTGCGGCAAAAGCAACGTGTCGCCAGGGCAAGGGGGCTCCTCGTCTCCCACGCCCAAGGTCGTCGCTCGAGGCCTTTTCCATGGTGGCGTACAACAAGGAGCGAGGCGGAACCGCCTTCTGGGCACAGAAGCCGGTTCCGACCGCCGAGCCGCAGATGACGCACTGGTCCGGCATGGACGGCAAGCCCTTCTACTACCCCGGTGGGTTTGACAAGCGGTGCATTCTGGTAGCCACCCAGAGCGACAACGTGCGTGGATACCTTTACGCTCGTATGGAGCCGTGCAACGGGCGACTCGCCGATTCGGTAGTCTGCGAGAGTGGCGCGGCGGCACCGCCTCCGCCTCCTGGCAACACGGGCGTTTCCGTGCTGCCCCCGCCGAATCCACCACCCCCTCCGATTGCGGTCCAGGCATCCATGCTCGAGTTCATCAAGTCCGAGATTCGTCCGCGAACGGAAGCGATTTGCCTTGCCGGTCTGGTAGACAGCGACCTGAACAAGCTTTGCGTCGAGTTTGCAAATGCAATCTCAAAGCCAAGTTCCGCGGGAGTACTTGGATCGTTCACTCCGCAGTGCAACGACATTTGTTGGCATTCGTGCAGTGCTGCGTCTCGGGTCGACATAGACAGCTTCGAGCGCTGCAGGAACGCGGAATGTGCCGACACACTGTGCCGAGACTTCTTGTTGCGTGAATGTCCTGCGGCAAGCCACGCGGCAATTTCGCGGCTGTACAGCTCGGCGTGCACCTACTCAACGCCTTCTCCTCCAAGTCCGCCGTCTCCGCCGCCTCTTCCGCCTCATCTTCCGCTGCCGCCGCATCCGCCACCACCACCGGCTTCCAACCACGGCATCATTCGCCACGCCGAAAGCGAACAGCCTTCTGATCCCGACTGCTACCCCGTGAGCTACGGTGCGTGCCTGCGCGCGGCAAAGGAGATGCACGAGGCCAACCCAAGGATTTCACCCAACGTCGAGCTTTCGCAGGCCCCTTGCGAAGGCACGGCCGCCGACGTGTCCAGCTGCTTCCTTGGCTGTGCGCTCGGCAACGAACTCGGAGTTCCCGCATTGTTTACGTTCCAGCGTGCAAGTGTAGCACATCAGTTCGCCGATTACATGTCGCATCGCTGCATCGACAACAACGACCATCCGTTCTGTCTGTGTGGCACCCCGGACCCTCCGCCCCCACCAGTGTACGACGCAATCAGCGTGCTTACAAAGCCGTACGCATACGCCGGTAACCCGGAGATGGGCTCGCTGACGTACCAGCCAAGTGCCTTCTTCAAGCCAGTCGCGGTCGACAGCAAGCTACCAACCGAGTTTGTCAATTCACCGACGCACACAATCAACTGCAGGGCCTCGGACAGCGGCGCAGAGACGTGCGCTCGCACGTGCGCAAAAGACCTGCTAGGATCGCTGCGCGCGTTTCACGTCACAGCGACTGAGCTCCCTCCAAGTCCACCGCCGCCGGGGTCCCCTCCTGCACCGCCGTCTCCACCGCCGTCTCCGTCGCCGCCCATCTCGGAGTACCGCTTCCACGGCGCAACCGATGCTTGCAGAAACCGCCGCATATACATTGGAGATCAGTGCCGCGACGGTGGCGTCGGCTCGGTGTATCCTCCTGTTTGCGACTACGGCTCGCAGGTGTCCCTGTGCGGCTTCCGAGACGACGTTGGAAACCACGCATCCATAGGAGACAACAGTTGCGAGACCGCTCGCAACAACGAGTGCGAAGACGGTGGGCCTGGAACAGCCTACTTTGCGACGGACGCTGATGGAAACAAGTTTTCAGTTTGCGCTTACGGCACCGACCTCGACGACTGTCCCGCGCGCTACGTGCAGTATGGTCCCCTTACGTACTCCAACGCCCCAAAGCCACCGTTTCCGCCCCGTCCTCCAAGTCCAAACGTACCAAACTCTCCGTCCCCGCCGCCCTACACGTTCAACAGCTGCGACAACAGCTGTGCATACACGGGCGTGACGTGCAGTGACGGCGGGCTCGGTGCTTTCTTGATCGAAGACGAATTCAAGTGCGACTACGGAACACAATGTCTTCGCTGCGGGCCCAGAAACAACGTTGCAACAATAGGCGTCGACGTGCCGCCGTATGCAATGAACAATGTGTGCGACGACCCCGTCTCGTATGGCCCAGCGGGCTACGGACAGGATACCACCGACTGCGGCGAGCGTCCAGTACAGCATCTCAAGGGACCTCCACAAGCTAGGCAGGCATCGCGCAAGCGCAGTCTGCAGCAACTGGGAGACATCACTTACGTGTACAATTCGCCTCGGCCTCCTCCGCCAGCGCCTCCTCCTCTGTCGTCTCCTTCTCCAAGCCCGGAGCCGCCGCCGCCTCCGCCGTTGCCGCCCGCCGAGCTTGGCATGTGCGAATGCGCGTGCTACTCCGACAACTCTGCGAGCGATCCTGCAGCGTCGGAAATGGAGTGGGATGCTATGGCCCTCAACGCAATGGCTACGGTTCCGTCTGTAAACACCGTGCTGTACAGCGCATACTCTGTAATTGGCCGTGGAGGAACAGTAGAGATCAGTGGAGTTGCCAAACTGGTTGGAGCTCCAGTGGCGATAGCCGTACAAGTCACCAGCATGCAATCCATGTCGTCGAAAACAGCACACATAGCAAACGGATGGAAGGTTTCAGGATCGCTGACTGCTTCTGCCGGGCTGTTTGCGAGCACAATTTTGTCCGCAACAGATCCATCTTTGACCGACAAAGATCAGTGTGCCACATACTGCGTGCGTCTAGCAACATCCAACGGCGTCAGGTACCAGCTGGCATACATGCAGCTCGACATCGCCAGCAGGGAGTGCTCGTGCTTCACCACGGACTCCCCACAGCTTCCCTCCGACGCCGACGCAACCGCGTGGGTCAACAAGCACACGACACACGACGCCACCTACAACACAGTCGACCTCTATCTCATGACCCCAGTTCGCATGAACACCGAGTTCATCGACACACTCGAATCCACACTGCACTACATGACCGTGCTAGAAAACATGAAAACCCAAGTTGCGGAGGACTTGGCTACGACCGCTCCGTCGGCAGTCGATTGTGGCACAACGTGTGCAAGGCAGTTTACCACAAACTTGAAAATATTTTGGTTTCAGCAAGCCGACTTGCAGTGCAAGTGCTACATGAATGACATATCGTCGACTTTCAGCGAAGCGTCGTTGCAGCAAACTCCGAGTGCGTCCAATGCACACTTTTACACGGCATACGTGTGCTCGCACTCGCGCCCCGACGAGCAAGAGAGCTCGTTTGTGTGGAACCACGATCGCCAAGAGTGGTGCCCGGGGGTGGTTGCCGATGGACTTGGTCTTTCTGCAATCAAGGGCACTGTGTACAATGCGGCAGACTCGGACGACTACGGTGCTACGTGCATGCATTCGTGTGCTGGCGACTGCCGCTTTGCAGAGGTCATGGTGACACCTTGGAGAGAGCTGGCCGGCCAAGTGCCGATCGACCCGCCACCTCCTCCAAGTCCACCAAAGCCGCCTCCGCTGCCGCCGCCGCCCTTCAGCCCACGCCCGCCGGCACAGCCCGGCCAGGCGAGCAACATGTGGCGCACGTGGCACCCCTTAGGAAGCGAGGTGGCACTGGATTCCAACGGAGACTTTCAGTACGAGTTGTCGTGCGGAGTGCCGTCTTGCGGAACCACCGTAACAATATTTGAGGGTGGAATTGACCAAGTCTTTGAGCTGTCTCAGCAACTGGAAGCCGAAGGAACATTTCACGAGACACTCTGTCCGTACGAGTGCAAGCCGTCGCTCCTACAACACACACTTTCTCCGGCCGAAACTGCGGCTTTCAAAACCGGAAGTGGTTTTAGTGGGCTGCTTTTTCCAGGTACAGAAGCGGGGACAATGGGTTTCTCTGGATTTGAAATGGTTCACGTGAATGGCTACACAAGTCTCGAAGCCAACTACGCTCAAAAAAGCGTCTCGCGCGCGACGTGCGAAACAACCATGACGAGTCGAGCGCTTGTAGGCGGTGCGCTTGGAATCTGGATGCGCACTCACCTGGATCCATCGGACAGTTCGGTGTCGCTGGGAGACTGCTTGCTTTTCCGAGCTGCGCGCTCCAAACAGCAATTCACAATGTGGAACGCATTCTCGACCTTTGCCAGTAGAGTGACCAACCTGCCGCACTTTGTGCAATTTGCATCCGGAGCGCACACCATACGCACGCCGGACGACACCGAGCCGTGCAGCAGCTTGTACGACCACTGCGTCTACTGGAACGAGTTTGACTCTCTCGGCTATGGAAACTACCCGAACTCGTATTTCTGCAAACCGGACAACGACCTGAACAACGTGCTCACCCCAGTGAAGCTCATGGAGATTGTGGACAACCCGGTCATTGGGTTTCCGCCTCCGTCGCCTCCCGTCCCCCTCGGACCGTCTCCTCCCAGTCCACCGCCCCCTCCCCCCATGGTGTGCTCCGCTGCCAACATTCCAACTCTGCGCGACGGGTCAACCTTTCCGTCCGGCTCTAGATTCTTTGACAATCCGCAATTGCATTCGTGGTACACCTATTACAACCCCACTCACTTTTGCTGGAAGTGGAATTTCGACAGCGAGGGTCGACCGGTGTGGCCGCCCAGAGCGATGCACAAATTCGAGTACAGTGTGGACGAAGAACTGTGCATGGGAACCACGCCGACGCTCTCTATTGACTACTCCACCATCAGAATGTACAATACCGAGTCGTTGGACCTCAGTGCCGAGACCTACAACCCAACCGGAGGCTATTATCCGACCTGCTCCGCCGCCGCCGACAACGAATGCTGCATTGCGCCCCACCAGTTTCAGACGTGCGACAGCGCATCCACGTGCACTGAAGAGACGGTCTACACCAACCGCGCCTCTACAAACTGCAAAACGCGGTGTTTAGCCGAGCGGCGCTACGGTGACGACCAGGCGTGCTTGCCGGCCCACAAGTCGTGCCAGAGCAGCCAGAGCGACTACGACCCATCTCAGTGGACCACCATGCGATACATGGAGACTTACTGTATATGCGGTGCAAAGCTTGACGCTCTTGGTCTCAACGTTTTAGAGAACTGGCAGTCGCCCCCACCCTCGCCGCCCGTGAGCGGTCGTCGACTGAATCACAATCCGTTTGTCGGGTACTCGGGTGCCGACGTTGGGATGGGCGGCAACCTCAACGCTTCGGCTCAGTGCATTGTAGACACACTCAACTTCAAGACGCAGTACCTCCCGGATACCGTGGGTGGCCAGGCCACCTGCAACTACATTGAAACGACCAAACCAGCAACAGCGGACGGGACCACCGATTGTGCGACCGCTGGCGACCACGAGTGCTGCGCGACCGACCGACACCCCAGTCACATGACGCGCACATTTTTGAACGACGGGTTTGGAAACTTTCCAACTTCCGGGGTCAGCGATGTGGGCCAAGACATCTTCAAGGAGAAGACCGAATCAACGCTCATCTCGGCGGACATGAACGGGGACGGCATTGATGATCTCATGATCGGCAACAAGCTGTACCTGGCAGACGGGTCGGGAAGCTTTGCAAACGCCGAGCCTGTTATCGTTGGGTCTGATACCTTCAAAAAGGCATACGCGGTCAACTTTGACTACTCGAACTACAACGACATCGCCTACATCGATACGCACGGAAGGGCGTACATCATGCGCAGTTCCAACGTGTTTGACAAGTCTTTTGTGGCCAGGGAATTTAACTTCAGGGCACTGTACACAATCACAACGGCGCAAGACAGCCTCATCCGATTCGTTTGCGTTGTCAACTACCACAGCAACGCCGATTTTGAACCCAACGAATGCAGCGAGATTTACGAGGGTATGCCGATACGCATCCAGAGCGGAGAGAATGTGTCGCCTACATGCACCGTCGACTACCTAAAAAGTCTTCCCGACCTTCGTGTTAGATCGTTTGCAAAGTACAATTGCGACTGGGATGACTCGTATACTGGAACCACGATGAGGCAACAAAAATGCTATGCGTTCTACATTCATCTCCCGCCGTACGACTACAGCTTGATCACGTCTGCGCTGAACATCCCAAGCGAGACAATGGCGCAAATCGACTCGACGCGCACGTGGGAAACGTGCCCAGCAACAAGAAACAATTACAACACTATCAGCTCGTGGAAGAACATCTTCTTTATAGGTACAAAGCAGACTCTGGCGGGACAGGTGCCCACGTTCCACTACCCGCAGCGCATAGGAGACGTCGACGACGTGGACGTGCTGGACCTGGCAATGACGATGGTGCACACACGGAACCTTGCAGACTTTGTAATCGACGCCTGTTTGCTCATGAGAGGCAAAGGGATCAAATGCTTTGAGTTTGGCAACACAATTCAAGCGGCGTACGACTCTGATTCGGCGCGTGCTGTGTTCAACCCGCTGACAACGGACGACATGTTTGACGACGCGATAGGCTTTGCAGATGTGCGTGGAGCCAACCAAAATGCCAAAGTGCAGTGCGACGGTTCGAGGACCTGGTTTGGTGGACAACAGATACACTGTTGGACTAAGCAACCCCACGGAGTCAAAACCGACACACAGCTCAAGATTACCAGCGTGTCAGGATACACTCCTGCACAGTGCAACACCGGGTCTGCACTGGGATCTGGAAGCGGTGCCTTCAACACTGCAGCGTGCGACTGGAGATACGGAGGACCAGAAGATGTGATGAAAGACGGCGGCATCCTTGTGTACCCGTGGTACATGTACCAATCGAGCCACCTATACGTGCAGCTTCCGTTCCGGTACGATGGAACGATAAACGGTGCAAACGTCAACATCGAGCTGGAGGTCCAAAGCAAGCCACAGCTCTCAAAGGTTGGTTTCTTTGAAACCGGACGAGAATACGACTGGGCGCCACAAATGATTGTGTTGCGTGCAAACCACCCACCCGCCTTGGTTCAGGCCAGGTCCAGCAATGTCGCTTCGGACCAATTGTTTCAGATCACGCTCAGCGCAGTCGCTCCCGGCCAATTCGGCACGGTCGCACCGACACACCCAATTGCAGGAGCCTACGCGTTGGGTGGCTTTCCAAACGATGCACTCGGGTACCACCAGATGCCAATCTTTGCTGTGGCCAATCTGGGCGCTCAAGATCAAGTGTACTATACCAAAACGCAAGACGCAACCACGACTCCCACGCAAGACCGAGTACCGTCCGCATTCGGTGGCGCGTGGGACACCAATGCTCTCGCGTGGTGCAACCTCGTGTCTGGTCGAGACAACAACCAAGTGGAACTCATAACAGCCGGGCATGGACAATGGACGGTAAAGTATCCGCTCAGCAACGTCAACGACGTCAATTCTCAACAGGATGTTTTTGGTACTCCGTCCACCATTGCGACGTACGACTCTTCTAGTTCGTATGTACTGCCCCAGACTGTGGCGGTTGCGTGCGGTGACTTTGACGGCGACGGTGACGACGACGTTGTCACACACGTGGTAACTTCCGGGGGAGGGTCGTGTGCATACAGATGCCACGAGATTGGAAGGTTTGGATTCGACGAATCAATTATCGGACATTCGATCGCGTTGAACAACGTCACAAACAAGTGCTTTTGCGGGCCCAAGTTGGACATCATGAAAGGTCCCAGCCCCCCTCCCAACCCGCCTCCGCAGCCGCTTCCGCCGCCGCCACCCCCGGAGTCTCCGTCACCGTCGCCACCCCCGTCACCCGCCGGGCCTCCGCCGCCGCCTCCAAAGCACCGACCCGGGTTGTGTGTCATCTTCAAAACGGCGAGCCTGACGTCTCCGTCTCCTCCACCTCCCCCGGCAAGCATCAACAATTCTCCCTTGCCGCCAGCCCCTCCGCCGCCTCCTCCATTGCCGCTGCCTCCCCACCCGCCATCGCGACCGCCTCCGTCTCCTCCGCCTCTGCCTCCCACCTCGCCACCCCCCCCTCCACACCCCTCGCCACCACCATCGTTTCCCAGCCCGCCCAACTCGCCGCCCCCAGCTCCCGCGTTCCCGCCAATAGAAGACACGCTCAGCTCCCGCTTGATCTACTTTCCTCTCGACGAGGAGACGCAGCGCATTTTGGAAGAGCACGCCGCCACTGGGTGGCAGCCGCTTTCGCTCTCGATTCTGGACAGCAATCAAGGGTATCCGGACTCTGCGTTGATCGAGGTGCGCAATGAATTCACCTTGCTCCCCTCCCTGTAAGCCTCACATAACCACCCAATCTCACCTTTGTTTGTTTCTTGTTCGCAGGGTGTGTGGATGCAATCCAAAGGCTGTCACGAACGCGCTTCTCCATACAGCCAATCGGACACGCGCTCGTTGGTGACCATCGGCCAGATAAATAACGGGTACCCGGACTGCGTTCACGCAGCACCGGGCGAAACGAGAGAAATGTTCTACCGCAACAAGCAGTGCATCGGCAACCGAGAACCAACAGAGGAGTATCAGGAGGAGCGACCGCTCGAGTTCCAGGCCAAGTGCATGGTCATTCTGATAGAAGAGTCTAGCCGCAAAGCGTTGCTGGAGATGCTTGTTGCGGCCCGCAGGGTGCTTACGGATCCTTTGAAGGTCATGGTCAACTACACAACAGCGCTGTCGCAGAACCCAGACTTGGAGGTGTCGTCCATGAACTGCGCAATCGGCGAGCTGATACACAAGAACTACAAACGAGACCAGGTGGGACAGGAACTACAACAGCAGCTGCTCGATTTGCGCGAGGCTCTGGAGGTGAAGACAAAGCAGGTGGTGCTTTTTGACAGGACGATACGCGGACTTTCGGCGTACAGGCCTCCCAACTCGCCCCCTCCGCCGTCTTCCCCGCCATACCCCGATGGGTTGATCGCGCCGCCCGGCTCACCCGTTGCCGTATCGTTTCCGGAGCGGCTCAACCAGCTGCGAGCGGAACAAAACAACTTGGAGAAGTCGATAGAAGAAACACTCGAGAAAATGGGCGGCCCGTGCATCAAAAGCGCAACAAACACGTGTGGTCGAAGCCTGGTTGCTGCTCCCAGCCCGTGGATATCGGCGGATGGCAGGAAGTGTAGCGGCTACGAAACCAAAGAGGCCCTTGAAGGAAGCTTCTGTGCCCATTGGGGAAGCCCGAACAACGTTGCGGCCGCCGAAAACGCCGAAGCGGAAGAGCTGCTTACGGACGCGCCGCCGTGGTGCTACGATGAGCTGGGCGAGGTGGCCTCCTGTTCTCCGGTGGCCGACCGTGTCATCCGATCGGGAGTATACGAGCTCGAGGAGTGGTTGCGCCCCGATCGCGACTACTGCCAGTCGCGGCTGTTCCGCGAGCTGGTACTCGAAGACGCGTCGTTGGGAGAGGCTGCCTGTCGTGCAAACCTGACAGCGCGCAACGTCAGTTGCCACGATGAAGTATGCGAACAGTGCACGTCGCAGTGCACCTACCCGACCGCCAAAGCGGTCGCTGGCGTCTTACGCTGCACTGTGGAACGCGAGCAGCTCGCGTTCACGCACTGTAAGTTGATGCCCTTTGAACCCACAGCCTTGAAACCCTGTCCCATACTTCGTTTTGTATTCCGTTTATTGACAACTGCTTTTTTCCTGTTTGGCAGGTCTTCAAACTACCGACGCCGGCCAACTTGCGCGCGCAAGCCACGGTGCCATTCGTGGCGAAAACTACATTGCGGTACGTGCCTTTACGTGCACTTTTACATACGCCCTATCGTTTACTGACCTTGGTAAAGTGTTCTTTGTCCGCAGGTTCCTGAACGCTTGGCCGCGCACGCTTACAAGATTTGCCACTGGAACCCCGATGGCTACGTTCAACGCGACTCGGTGTCGTGTCGCAAAGAGCACCGCAATTCTCCCATGGGCCGCTTCAAACCCGGGTTCGACGACAAGTCTGGCAACCCAGTCGGCCGAGACGGCTTCATTGTTAGCTGCAGACGCAACTCCGACTGCTACACGCGGTGCCCGGCTCACCCATTGACGGGTGACCGCTACCAATGTCAGACGCGGTAAGTTTGCGTCGAACTCACCTTCAAACCCCTATTTGCACTGACCGCGTGCTTCTTTTCATCGCAGGTACAAGCTATACGACGTCGCCATCACAGGTAACGACGGCGAAATCAACCTCGTCGACTTGGATCGTGGTTCTGGAAAGGTCTTTGATCCAGACCCCTACGAGCAGGCGATAACTGGCGAATGGGGCATTTGCGTGGACGTGGATTCCTCGTACAACCAGGGGTGCCCCGACCAAACGTTCTCTGCGGTGATGGACGGAATTGTGGGTTGCCTGGACCGCCAGGTGTCCACATGGCTGTGCGGCCTTGAAGTCGACATTGCAGACGGCGACACCTCGACTGCGGCAATCAAGGGCAACTTCTTGTACATTCCACCGCGCGTCCTCGTGGAAGAGGGTGATGACCTGGATGGCGACGGCAAGCCCACGCCCGCGATTACGTGCGGCGACCCCATAGACTGCATGACCAAGTGCAGGTATCTCGAGCGCAGCAGCCTCCATGGAGCGGGAGCTCCGCCGGCGTGTGCATTGTAAGTTCCCGCCTTATTCTCGAACCCTTTTCTCGTTTGTTAGTTACATTGCTACGAGTCTGACCCTTGAGCTCCCTCATTCACAGGTGCGACCAGTACTGTTCGAACAACATTGTCTCCACCATCACGTCCTTGGTCGAGGCAATCTGGGCGGATGTGCTGACGGTTGCACGCCTGATTGCGGTTTGCTTCGGCAAGTTTGGATTGTCCGGATGCGTGTGTCAGATGGCGGTACGTTAGCGCTGATGCCCGCAAAAATTGCCACTTGTAGTCACTGTCGACTGACATTTGCTTTGCCATCCTTGTTTGCAGATAACGCTTCAGCCGCTCTGGCGGAGAGTCAGCACCGACCCGAGGGCGCGGTGCGAGGACGGAGACGCGTGGGATCTTCTCAAGCAGCGCATCATTGATCAAATCGCAGACACTGCGCAAAACTTTATCAACGGTAAGCTGGTCGATCCCGCCAACGATGCGATGGAAGCGATTCGCATTCCCGGGCTTGGAGACATCAAGAACTTCTTTGGTGGGTCTGGTGACTTCTTTGAGGACGTCGGAGACTTTTTTGTCGAAGACGTTGGTGGATTTTTCCAAGACCCAATCGGCAGCATCGGAAGCTGGTTTGGCCGTCGGCTGTACCACGACGAACGTCCGGTCCACCCAGACTCCATTTTGGGACGACCCATACCACGCGTGTGTTTTGAAAACTCGTGGCAGCCGTACAAGTGTCTCCACTTTGACCTCACACCGGAACAGGCAAGGAGATTCGCGCAGTGCGAGGACGCGAGGTACGGTCTGGAGAACATGTGCTACTTTGCACGCGTGCAAGAAATCTGCATGCACGACCAGAAGCTCAACGAGTACATAGACTTGTTTGCGCAGGGATACAAGACGGTCGACGTTGTGCAAAAGGAGTTTGCCGAAGCGTTTGGAGACTCTTTTGAGTACATAGACCCGACCATGGCCGAGCTAATGCGACAGGTAGAGATAAGCTCGTTCTCAGGACCCGACCTGACTCATCGCAGAGACATCTGCTCTGGCCTGTCCTTCACTTCCGCAATGTCGCTCGAGAAGATCATCCAGTCTTGCGCATTCGCCGTCATGGAATCTTTCTGTCCCAAGGATGCCGAGGCAGACGAGAGCTTTGAGTTCTTTGTCGACACCGTCGAGTTCGAGCTTCCACGCGTCAGGTTTGACTATGAAGTCAGGTATGTTGCATTTCTAACCCCATCTCATCCCTGTCCCGCACAAAATCATTGCTTGCGTAAAGTTGGCATCCTGGCTGGAGATCTAACAGTGGTTTCAACTCCATGTTCAGTGTCATTGACAGCATGGGTTTCAAATACTCCTTCCTTGATTGTAGACCCACCCATATTCTTTAGCGGACCGCTCTCACATCTGACCATTTGTCTGCCCATTGTGTTCCATTCGCAGTCCTCCGCCTCCGCCGCCTGCCACTCTTGAGGTATACGAGGAGCTGGTCGCACTCGACCCACACGGCTTCCAAATGGTGCGTGCAAAACTGGAAGACATCTTCCCACGCCTCTCAGACGTCTCAACGTCCAGCATGGGCGCGACGGTGGGCGGCTACATTGCCGACTTCCGCATGACTCCGGCACAAATTACTAAAGCCTACTTGTCCTCGTACGGAATGACAAAAGACGCACTTGGAGCTCGAGTGATCGAGGCAAGACACACTGGTCGCTGGCGACCGGCTTGCTACGAGATGTTCCATATGTTTGACGACCGCTACAAGGCGGCTGCCGGCTCGGCGTCGGAAGCCAGCAAAGTGCCGGATGGCAACCCACATTTCAGCGACACCGCGTACGAATCGCAATATGATCGGAATCTCCTGCTGTACGCGATGCTCGAGATCAGGATGTCACTGGACAGGGACAGCTTGTCGTCGGTGCCTTACTCCACGCTCTCTCTTTACGACACTCTGTGCGGAGGTGGCATCGGAGGCTACCGCGTGCCAGCGTCTCCCAGAGACGACCCCACGTACCATTTCAGGCAGGGATACGAAATCGACAAGTTTGCTCCTGTCGTCAACTACGGTTCGCTCGAAACAATACGGTCCGTGTACATGGGCTCTCTGCTCGACTGTTCGATGTATTTTGCTCCAGAAGACGTTGCGCGCCACGCGTTCTGCAACATGCGTGACAATTACAACCAGGGCCAGACGTTTTTGAGACTGGACAATATTCACAGGCGAAGCCTGTCTCCGTTTTACCTGCAACGAGACCGCTTGTGCAACCCTATGTGGAGCATCAGCATCGAAGACACGCTCGCAAGGCCGCCCCAGTTCACGAACTCGCTCTACGACACACCTTTCAAGATTCCGTTCTACGTGGACTACTGGACCGTGCCTCCGTGGGCTCGTGGAGAGGAGCACATCACGCAAAGGACACTCCAGCTCAGCATGCGCGCGTACGTCTACATCACATCCTCGACCGACCCAACAGTGCGACCTGGCATGCACAGATTGCTAGACCTTCCAATCTTTGGAAACGTGGGGTGCGAGCAGCTCCCGGAAGTGAATTGCGGCAACCCAGGGACCTACGTGCCTCTCAACCGAGGACCTTGGTTCATGAACAACTACGAAAAGACAGTGTCGCACACACGAGGAAGGGCGATGATGAGAACAATCAGATGCTCTCAAATCGTTCAAGATTACCTGGGCGGTGTCAGCTGCCGAGCGGCGCCCTACCGGAGCTCGAGCACAAGCTGCTACCAGCACAACCTCGTGCTCCTCAGCAGACCGCAGTACTACTCGTCCAGGATGTGGCTTCGCAACCTGGTTGGCCCTCCTCCGTCGCCGCCACCCTCTCCTCTGCAACCACCACCTCCCAGCCCTCTGCCGCCGCTCCCTCCCCCGCCTCCGTCTCCGCCCTACGTGCTCAACCAACGCGACCTTATGGCCTCCATCCGCACCATCGAGGAGCAGGCATGCACGTCGGTTTACTACCTGACAACCACAACTCGCTGCGACCGGCTGGCCGTCGCACTTGCGCGCAGCGTGCTATATGAAACCTTCAGCCCCCCATCGCCCCCGCCTGCCGAGCCAGTCGCAATATCGCCGCCGTCGCCATCGCCGCCACCGAATCCGTTTACACCAGCTGGCATTGCTGCCTCTCCCGTGTCCTCTGTGCGTCTGAGCACCATGCGCATACCAACGCTGGAGACTGGACGACGCCTGAACCTGTACGACGACGGCTTCTACACGACCTCAGAAGATCTCGCTACCATGAAAGCCGCTCTGGTCAACGCCGACCAAGGAGCTACTGCAAAGTGCACGTCCTGGCAGCCAAGCGCGCCGCTTCCTTGCGTATCGAGCGCGTTTGAAAGCAACTGCTTGTCGGGAACCCGGCACTGCGGAACGGACTACGAGAACTCCCTCGAGCCGACCGTGGACATCTTGCTGTCGGGACCGCCAATGTCCAGGGGCAATCGCTTGTGGGGCTTCGATCTTTACCTTCCACAGAACGAGGAGCTGGCATCTCTATTCTTCAAGTCTGCCGACAGAATCGGAGGATCTGGCTACAGTGTCACTGTGCAAAAAAGCGATGGCTCGCCAGTCGCGTGTCAGCCACAAGCATCTCAAGTCGACGCCTTGGGTGTCACAACGGATCGCAAAGTGCAGCACGTGTGTGCCGGGGGCGGTTTCACTGACGCGGAGTTGTACCAGCTCGCAGACGCGACACGCATCCGCATCACGCTGCTTGGCACCTACAGGCAGTTGTGGATTCAGAGAATCAACGTGATGGAGGTTTCACTCGCAGCTGCGTCGCTGCCTCCACGTCCTCCTCACCCACCACCGATACCAGTGCTGCCGCCGACGCCACCCACGCAGCCATCGGTCTCTTGCACCTTTTCGGTACACATGTTCCACACAGAGAAGACAGTCGTCTTGAAAGAGCCGTGTGGTGTCACACAGCAGCAATGCTGTGAGTACGCACATGAATACGGGGGAGAAGTGAATGGGTTTGAGCTTGATGATGCGGGGTGCTGCTTGCTGATCAACAGCAACGGATCCCCGCAACAGGGCGATACTGGGCGTTGGGGGTCCCTGTCCTCTCGGGCTGGAACGGGAACGGTAGCGTGATTGTAACAGTAAATCGGTTTAAGTTGTAACACAAGTCTTTACTGTGCAACCGCCCGTCTGCTGCCGTTGTCTATGGCGGTTGTACCAGTAGCGCCGGAGTTCCGCCATCCTTCCGCGTGGCGGAACGTTGGCGGCACCGGTCCCCGGGCCCTAGCTGTGAAGAGTAAATGGGTGTGAAATCTCGAGCGATCTCGTTGACGAACCCCGTCACTTCGTACGCGGGTTCCGCCAAAGTGCCGCCTGGCGGAAAGATGGCGGAACTCCGGTCGAGAGGCCTGAACGCTTTTTCCGCACTTGTTCCGCCTGGCGGAAAGATTGCGGAAGTGTAACCGTCGACCCGGCGCCGGACTAGTCTGTTCACACCGTTACTCTTCCGTGAAGTTTCCGCCAGGCGGAACAAGTGCGGAAAAAGGGTTCAGGCCCCTCGACCGGAGTTCCGCCATCTTTCCGCCGGGCGGCACTTTGGCGGAACCCGCGTACGAAGTGACGGGGTTCGTCAGCGAGATCGCTCGAGATTTCACACTCGAGCGTTCACACCGGCGCCACGACCGGCTCGACCGTGCCACCGCTCCACAGCCCACGCGTATCGACTGGTGTGCGCCATGGCCAATAAAATAGACTCGTACTTTAAAACCTTGCCAGCAAAGGCACAGAACGCGAGCCCACACACCCCGCTTCCTACCACTGTCTTGCCAAGCGCCGAACCAGTCGAATCGGATCTTGAAGGCGACTTCATCAAGTACTTTTTGCAAAAAGCGCAGTACCCAATGTTCCGAGGCAAGCCCACCAAGAACAGGAAGGTCGCCGTGTTCGGCAAGCGGTACTACTGGGGAAGCGAAGTGACCTACCCAATCGACAGCCTCCCAAAGTCCTTTCGCGAGTGGTGCGCCGCGAACAAATACACCGGCCACAACAGCATTTTGGTCAACGTGTACACGGACGCGGCCGACAACATCGGATGGCACATGGACGATACAAGAGAACTCGCGCACGGGGAGGTTGTGAGTGTAAGCTTTGCAGCACACACACAGGATCGCGAGAAGACGCTCGCCACGATGGAGTTTCGGTGGCCAAACAAATCCATCCCCGGTACCAAGACCATTAAGAAGGAGCATTTGAAACACGGAACCGTTGTTCGTTTTGACGCAGTAAAGCACAAAAAGAAGCAATGCGAGCACCGTGTGGCCAAGAGCCCCCTTCCCAGGGTTAACGTCACCATGCGGCGCTTGAGCAGTGCGTGACCGTGTTTCCGGCGCCACGTATGTCGTTGGTGCGTTGGCCATAGGAATTCAAGACATACGAATGTATTCGGTCGAGCAAACATTCTGAGAGGTATCCATATCGACGTGAAAATGGCCGAGGTTGTACACGAACCGGGTCAGACAGCACCCATTCTCCTTGGCGCCGGAGCGCTGCGCAACGAACCCGGCACTGTGTGGCGGGAGCGCCTGGGCCTCGATCAAACGTCACGCGACATCATCGAGAAATCGCCGATCATGTGCATAGAGGACGGCAAGTTGAAGGTTGATCGTGCAGCCGTAGAAGGACACGAGTGTGGATCTGCCGTTCGCAAGCTTCTCGAAAAGTTCAAGGAATCGCTTGTGAACAAGAACATCTCCGTTGCCAGTGGCTATGAAGCGATGCCTGCGGACAAGGGCAAGATTGAAAAGGTGGGTCGCATCTTTGTGCGCCACTCCGACATAGACGGCAAGGTAGACCATCGCAATTTCAAGCTGTCAGCAAAGCGGTCGCTCGTGTCCGAGGTCGACAAGACGCCTCATGGCTCTCCTCAGTCGAGCAACAAAAACGACAACCAAGATACCCTGCCCGAGAGCAAGCACGCCAGACGCATCGAAGTCGTAAGAGTACCAGATGGCGTCTGTCCCGGAGACCGTCTTGGCGTTTTCGACTCGACCGCGCCACCCAGCATGTTCATAGACATTCCCGCGGACGCCTGTCCGGACGAGCGTCTCGACTTTGAACGCCCGGCCACTCCGGTGAAGTTCCTGCTTCTCGACGGCACAGGCTATAAGGTGGGTGGCAACTTCATGAAGCAACACGCGGTCCGACTCACAACACACAGAGGGGTTTGCAAGCGTTTCCGGTGCTCGGTCATGGGGTGCCACGGAGACAAATCCTCCATGCTCTTCAAACGCCTTGGGCAGGGCAGGGAAGCGGCAGATTACCACCGGAATTGGCTGTCCGCGTCTCGCGAGTCGCTTCGATCTCGCGGGCTTCATTTCCGCATGCTTGCATCTCGTGTGTGACTGGCCGGCCTACGTCGTGTTGTGTGGTGATTTGCTAGATGAACAAACAACGATGTCCGATAAGATAACTGGCGTTAGGGGAACTGTCAAACTTTTGTACACCGACCTTTCTAATCGAGTAAGTTTGCGTACATTTACCCCTCGATGTACAAACGCAACCACCGGCGCTAGTACATGCCTGGCCATACCAATCTAAAACAGACGATGCATATGCCAGGCCTTGAAAGGTGAGACCTGCGTCGAATGCTCTGTGAGGAAAAGGCGGCACCATCCGAGCTCGTTGCTGCGATCTTGGCTGACTTGGACTTGCTGCCCGTCGTTCTAACTCCAACGCATGTGCCCATCGCACCTGTTGCGCGCCTTGCCCAGATGTGCACACAAGTCTACCAGGCCACGATGACTGCGCAACTCGACGTGATGTGGTATGACGTGATGTGGTGTGCCGTGATGAAACCACGATACCCCGCGCTGACGGCTCTATCGGCAGACTGGCGAATCACGATGCTGAACCTGGCCGACACGAAGGTGGAGGACCTGTCGCCGCTGGCCTTCCTTGTCAGCCTGGAGGAGCTGGACCTGAGCGGGACGGGCGTGACCAATGTGTCGCCGCTGGCCTTCCTGGACAGCCTGAAGGTGCTGAGACTGTGGTACTGCAAGCGCGTAAAGGACTTGTCGCCGCTGGCCCACTTGGTCAGCCTGGAAAATCTGGACCTAAGCTTCACGAAGGTGAAGGACCTGTCGCCACTGGCCTCCCTGGGCAGCCTGAAGAAGCTCGACCTAAGCTTCACGAAGGTGAAGGACCTGTCGCCAATGGCCTCCCTTGTCAGCCTGGAGGAGCTGGACCTGTGCGACACGCGCGTGACCAACGTGTCGCCGCTGGCCTGCCTGGTCAGCCTGAAGTGGCTGAACCTGGAAGTCACGCGCGTGGAGGACGTGTCGCCGCTGGCCTCCCTGCTAACCAGGATACATCAAGATTCAACCACGAATTATCGGTGTAACGACTGCCATGTCGGTGCACGACCGAGTTCCTGGCAGACGGTATCACTCGAGTGACAGTGGCGCCGGACACGCGATTACTCGCACCTTTTGCCATTGGTGTGGCCAAGTAGTGGAGATAGCGGAAGCGTGGTAGATCGATACACCGTATCTCAATGAAACGACGTGCATTTTTTGCGTCCATGCCCGGGTCTCCATCGCTCCTTTCGGCGGAGGAAATTCTTGAGTTTGAAGCGCGAGGCGATGCGGGAAGCCCGACGCCTTTCTCGCTCAAAGAAGAACAATCCGAAGACGGCAGTCGCTCCAGCTCGCGGTCCTCGTCTTCCCAAGACGGACTGTACAACCCTAGCAGTCCCAGTGCCATGTGGAACGGCACACTCTTCGCTGCTCTCGCGGACCCAAGCAGCCCGAGCGCATCGATGCCATCAGAAGAGGCCGCGAGCAGCACGACCGACGCGACCTTGCGTCTGTTTCAGCCCGAGCGCGACAAAGACACGCACGGATCCGTGTCGAGTGTGCCGATGAAGAAGGCCACGTGCCAAAGAGCGTCGAGGGCTGCACGAGCCAACGACCCCAGCAGCGAAGCCACAATGCAGGCGTACAACATCATGTACAAGAAGTTTCAGGAGATCAAGCAGGTAAAGATAGAGCGTGCTCCCAGGGAGTCACAGGCGTTCAAAAGCTTCAAGCCACCGTCAAGTTCGGGCGGCAAAGGAGCAGCAGTGCGCACCAGCCAGCAAAACCAGAGCAAGATGAACCACCTAGCGTCTCTGAAGGCCAAAGACATCGACACCAACAACACGGAACCGGCCTTTCTTCTTGGGGGGTTTACCGCTCCTGTGCTGTGGGATCGCCTGGCGGAAAACTCGCTGAGGAGCAACGCAGTAAACTCGTCGGTGAGCATACCGTTATGCACACTTCGACACACCATCTTCAGACTTGCTGACATCTGTCCTCTATTGTGTACAGGTGATGAATCGCAAGAAAACGCAGGGTGAGCCAATGCGCAACGCGACGCCCCAAACACGTTCTTGCCGTGTCTTACCATTTTGTGCTCTCTGCATACAGGAGCTGCAAATCAAACAACCAGAATTTCGTGCAAGAGCATTGGCCAAGCGGCGGCGGCGCAAGTCTGCTCTACGGCGTTGGCGACGGCGCACGCGCGCTACCTGATGCGCAAAGACGGCATCCCCGTCGTGAACTCTATGGCGACAAACTCAGTAAACCTGTGCGCTCTGTCGCTCGCCGACACGTCGGAAATAGAGGACGACAGTCACTTCTGCATAACGTCGACGGCTAGGTTGGTGTACAACAGCTGTCCGGTGAAGCTGACGTCGATGTCGGTGCTGTCGGCCGGGATGGACATGGCACGTCGCGAGATCGACGAGTACTACATCAGCAACGCAATGGGCTCGCGCAGCACCATGCTAATTGACATATGCAAATCGATCCTCGGAGAGAAAGACCTCGACGCAGTGTGGTGCTCGTGGGTGTTGGTAAACTACCTTTGCAGCCATCCGCGGGGACGCGATCTTCTGCGCGCGAGCGGCCTCACCGACGTCGACGTGCAGTCCGCCATCGCTTTCGAGCGGTACGGCGGGGAAGAGATTCGACGCAGAATACGCCAGCGCAGGTCGCACTCGGACGGTTCGGAGAATCCCAGGAAACGCCACAGGCCCAGCGCGGAGGGCGACGAGTGCAACGCTGAGGCCGCAACGGGTCGCAAACGGGCCTCAAAGGCGGTTGTCCCGTCGGCCACCTCCGACGCGCATTCCATTATCGGATTCTGGCATGCAGCGCTGCAGTCTCAAGACGCGTCCGTTCTGCATACGTTGGCCGCGCACAACAAGCGCACCGCTCGGGATGCCGCGCTGTCCACTCTTGCTCGACAGGCACTGGACACGGACGTGGGAGACAATGCCGTGCTTCAGAGCGTCAGTCTGAAGAACGCCATCAAGAGCGCAAAGGCATTGGTTTCCTTTGTGGGGCGCCGCGTTGACGACACTCCTGCGGTTTTGCTCTGTCACGTAAAGAACCACGAGCATGGAGGCATGGAGCTTGCCTGCTCCACCCTTCGCATCGACAAGGAAGCGGCTAGCACCGCGTTGCACGCGTGTTCTCTTGCGGTGCAATGCCTGCGCCCCAGGCCGGGCACGCGGATAGCAATCGCGTGGAGCCACGCGACCAAAAAGCTCATGCCTACGACGGAATCCGCTGCTACGATGCCCGCGATACTGGAGCGCTACCGGGAGATGGAGATAGCCGATGAAAAAGACCGCCGCCGGCACGCCTCAAGGACGTTCGCTCTGTCTGCGCGCGCCATTCGTGACAAGGGCATAATGGAGAGCTTTGTCGACGTCGAGTCAGAAATGGCATTTCCCCGCCACGTGACCGGTACGACGCGCAGCTTTATCAGCGCAGTCACATTTATGAGCGTGAACCACACTCACGTGAGTGCGGCAACCGCCCTGTTCAACGAGGCACGTTCCATGATGGACAACACGACTCCGCCGTGCGCGTCGCCAACTACCAGCCTGCCGAGCGTCCTGAAGAAGAGCCAGGACGTCAAAGCGAGGTCGGAGCCGCTCTGCACGCCTTCGTCCCCTCTCGGGGTTGGCATTTGCGTCAACGAGATGCTCAGGCGGTGGATGGCAGGCAAGACGCGCCGAAACGATCCATGCATGAAGCACCTGGGGTTCTCGTCGCCTTCCGAGGTCGCAAAGGAGATGCCCGGAATCATGTCGAGCGAACCTATGCCGCTTCTGACGATCACCGACATGGAGATGGAGCGCACAGGCGACGTGAAATGGAACACTCCGGTGGAGGGAGAGGCGCAGGTCGCAATGGGGCTTCATGTCTGCGGAGACGGTGCCGTTCGGGTTCCGGAAATGCTCGAGCAGGTGTGCAAGAAGTTTGAGGGTCAAAACCTGCGCATCATGAAGGAGTCGCGAGCCGCACTTTACGTTGCCGCGTCACAGGCCTCGTACATAGGCGTCGTTGCGAGCTCTCTGGCTTCGGGATACACCAATGCATCGATTGCGAGCAGCAAAAAGATTTCCTGCCCTGACGTCAACAAGCTGATGCTTCTGTCGCCCTATGACTGTTACGTAGCAGGGCTGTGCAACATCCAGCGCAGTTTCGACCCGGGGCCCTACAGCGGCACGTACGGTTGTCGACTGGACACCGGATTCACCATGCACGGGCTCCTTGCGCACAATTTCCGAAGCGACAAGCGTCAGCACGGAAACTGCTCGCTCTCGGAAGCAGCAGCAAACGAGCTTGCTCTGGCATTCGGAGAGTCGCATTGGATGGTATACGACGACCCGGCTGGCGGCAAGGCACCTACCAAGTATTACACTTCAACGCCCATCACCACGCGCGGCATCCCCCACAGCTTTGTACCAGGGCTTCACAGTCTGCTGAACGACTACTGCGACTTTGTAGAGTCGTATCGCGAGATCAGCGGCCGCTCGCACTGCGACACGGTGGACAGCGTGATGTGCTTGCCGTTCAGTCCGTGGACACAGGCTCTGAACCCCGACTTGGAACCAACGGCCGACGTGTCTCTTAAAACGTGCTTTCGCGAGCAGCTAGAGTCGAGCGTCGCCACCGGCCGAGGGTACCTTCCCGACGCGACCCCTGAGCGATCAGCAATCGTCACGGAGCCTTTGTTCAGACGCCCTTGCCAGGTATCGTCCGGAGACTGTCCGTTTGCGACCGCTTACGAATCGATCGACACCTTCTTCAATGCCTGCAACACTCTTGCGCTTCTCGCGCGAACGTGCGCGCACCAAGTCGAGCCCGACGCAACACCTTCGCGCTGTCTGGAGATTCTACACGAAGTTGTTAGCAATTTTGTGTCCGGGCGGACGCACCAGGTCGAATGGCTCAAGTGCTGGGCGGCAGACGCGCTCGTTCTTCTGAATGTACTCTATCCGAGCAACGTTGTGATCGGCGAACTCGCGCTACTAAATGGCATTGCAAGGGCGGCACCCGCCTGCCATCAGATGGCGCGCATCGGTGCCTGCGGCAGCAGGTCGTCCAAGCTGGACCAAATCGATGGCATCGACGGAGTGGATGTGCGCATGGTTAGGATGTTCTGGTCTGCCTTTCAGCGCACCAATGTCGACGAGTGTGCGTGGAAATGGGGCTTGCAGCCACTTTTGCAGCTCATACTCGAGCAGGACGGGTCGCACGCCGTCGATTCCGACACGATTTCCAAGTTCCGCACGGCGCTCGAAAACGCAGTGCGGGCCGTGTGGCTCGTCTACTCGGAGGACGGCAAGTCTCCACCGCCGAAAGACCACCCGGCACACGACGCCGCTTCCCCGCTGCACATCGCGCGCCACCACATCGACCCGGTATTCGTCGGGAACAGCGAGACTGGGCTCGTGCAGCGCGCGTGCTGCGTCGGTCTCAAGCCACACACCTACCGACAAATTCTGTCCGAGCTACTCGGGGCTAGCATCGACGGCGTGGTCTGCAACGCGGCGTTGAACGAGGGCGGTCTCGGCTTGCGAGTGTCGAGTGACGCGACCATACTGGACGAAGAAGGCAAAGAGCGCACCGACAAAAGCATATCCCCGGTGCAAACAGAGGGAGACGAAAGCGCATACGGGAAGCGCAAGGACAAACTCGCCGGCGCGATGTTGCAGAAAGTGGCATGGGACACAAATGCGTTGCTTCAGAAGCCGCTCTACACGTCCATCGAGCCGCCCAGAAACTCAGAGATTCGCGGCAGGGGAGAGTTTGGGTTCTCGCAGTTCTTCCAGACGGAGAACGCGACGATGGCGGCTGAAGGCCAACGAATGAGCAGGAGCTTTGCGAACGCAAAGGCTCTCGTAGTGGCCTCGTCGGACCCGGGGGTGGCCTGTAAGGTGAACCCCTGCCTGTGAGGAAACAGACTTCCGGCGCCACGGGTGGTTCGGATATAGTAAGTATCGGGGAATGTGTAGTTGCCTTACAAAGATGATAAACGGTAATACAATACTGTTTGCACCGACTGCCCCGCCTCCGTCACCCATGGCTGACACAGACCGGGGTGGCCGCGACGTAGCGCCGGAGGCTCCACGCGGCCCGACCTCCAAGGAGCTGCATCGAGCGGCAAAGGCGCCACAGGAAAGGTCGTCCTCTCCCAGAAAGGGCCGTTGCAAGCCGAGCCCCGTCGCAAACCTGGAGCAGCTGATGAACTCAGTGAAGATCAATGATTCCGAGACCGGAGACGACAGCGCGTTGACAGCAATCGACGCGGCACAGCAGCTCATCGAGCAAAAGGATCTTGCGGACAAGGAGGACGCCAAGGAGCTGGCCAAGCTGCCGATGCTCAGCCCCGGTGACGTATTTGACGAGTTTGCCGACGGCGCCAAGGGGTTCCGATACAGGGATGGGTACGCCATTTCCTACAACGCCAAAGGCGAGTACCGCGTGTCAGAAGAGCGGTCTGGGTCTTCCGACAAGGAGGAGGTTCATGTCATCGTGACTCGGTACCCTAAGGGTTTGTCGTGGATGTACTGGACCGACAAGAAGCTGGGAAGCAATTCTCTTACGCTCGAGGAGTGCCTATTTCGTTTTGGCATGGCCGGGTGGACTCGGCCGAGTGGCATGCAGGGCAAGGTAATCTATTTGGACGAGACCAAGTCGATGAGCCAGGCGTTCACTATCATGCTGTGTCACAACGGACGCAACGCGCTCTCCAGGCAGCAGGAGCAAGAGCCAGGAGTCTTTAGGGTTTGGCGATCGGCCGTGCCCAACCATCTCCAAAGGGTCATCACGACGGGCGAGCTCATCAACGTGCGCAACTCACACGACGCTCCGCGGTGGTGGGAAATGTAGCGAGGGTGATGACTATCGTCCTTCAAGCTTTGGATGCGAAGTCGTGGTGGCAAGCGTCTTCCGCGCCAAGAAGACCGAGGAGGAAAAGGACGCTCTGTGTGAACAGTGAGAGCAGGCGTGGCCGGACAGGAAGACAAACCCAGAGGGCTTGAAGCGCGAGTACAAGAAGTTTCGCGACGAGACGTCGGATGCTGGAGTTGCTAAACAAGGTACGCAAGAAAGACGCGGCTGGTCCGAGCGAGGCCGCCGCAGTACCAGCGCTGTTTATCCGCCGCTAAGCATACTTCGTTTTGTAGCTTCAGTGAAAACGTGTGATCGAGAGTGTGTGTTGTAATTCAAATGACGACTGTTAGCACCCAGCCACCTTCTGCATTAGACGTTGCAAAGGCGCTTCATGTGCGCGTGCAGCAGTCTGCCTCGGCTCTGCGCGTTAGCCGGTCCAGCTTGAATGGGCGTGTGAGTAGCCACGTCGTGTCTTCCAATACGAGCTTCAGCTCGATGCTTCAGTTTCAAAAGATTGCGCTAGGCGAGCGCTGTGGAGACAAGAGCTTCATCGGCAGCATTGCAGGCGATCTTGTATTCAGCGTGAATACGGCGTTCACACGGCAGCCCGAACAGAGCAAGAAGCGCAAAGTGGACACTACGCTAGACGAGGCGACACGCGCCGTCGATCGCATCAAGAAAAGTGGCACGGATGCAGAACAGATCACGGAGCAGTCGTACGAAATCGCAAAGTCGACTATCTGCGATCTGCTCAAGGTGAAGGGTGCGTCGGGAGAGCGCGCGTTGGAGTCGTGGGCGATATCGCTGCGCAAGCCAGGCGAGTACGGCGCCAACCCTTCTGCAGATGGCATGCCTAGTATTGTCATCGCAGCGCGAATTGCCGCCGGCGTTGCGATATCGATTTCGTCGCTTGCGAGCGCAATGAAGCTGTGCAGAGACGGTATGATCACGGTGTCGGGGGACGCGGTCAACACGGATTTCAACCTCCCGATGACTGAGCAATGCAAAGAAGCACACGAGCGCGGGCAGAAGTCGATTCTCTTCCTTGCGAGCGTACCACACGTGGAGCCCAAGGCTCTAGAAAAGGAAGGGGGGAGGGCTATAGGTTTGTGAACTCAAGCTTTAGCATCAAAACAAACTACTGATTTTTCCGACCCGGGCCGACCAGAGCCTTCGACACAACCGCAATCCACGCCCACGTACACAGCCAGCAAATGTTTGCTGTGAGGAGGGCTGCATTGGACGCTTTGCCGCAGAACACGTATTTCATTCCGGACAGTAGGCAGCAAACGGCCATAAATACCGAAGAGCCCTTGATGTTTGCCCACACTGCAAAGTTGAGGACACATGCCAGTCCCGTCATGGTGCTCATGTCGCGTGCGCACAGCATGACCACCACGGAAAGTGTAGACACCGATAGTTTTGTCGTGAAGACAAAGCATGTCAGCGAGACCGCGCAGAAGATGCCGATAGGTCGTGGAACTGGGTGATCTCGACAGTTCAAGAACTCGTCTAAATTTAAGAAGCAGTCGTACACTACGTAGAATATCAGCAAAAAGTATGCAACCGCCCACGCATGATCAACTTGCATCTGAATGTAATGATAGTTGCGGGATATCGCGACCGCTACTCGGTGTTCAGACAGACTCGAGCATCTGAAAACGATGGCCGCAAAGGATACAAACGAGCTTGCAATCTTTCTGAAAACTGCAACCAGCACTAGCTGTGGGATGGCCCCGTCTAGCTGATTTGAAAGACGGATCAAGATGTCAGCCATTTTTCACTGTCTTCGCCTCGGTTCTGTGACTCCAAGATTAGCGACGTGTCTCACTTTTTAGCGTGCATCTTCATTTAGATACAACATCTTGCCTATGCTAAGAGAGGGATGAAGGCGAAAGATCGCACGTTGTTTGTGCAAGGCGTTGCATCCGGGTCATGGCTATCTTCGGGGTCGAGACGCCCCCGCCTGGTGCCACAGCGCGGCCGCGCCCCATTCATGTCGCCGGTGAGGACGGTGGTATTCGGGACGGCAATCACCGAGGCCGAGAAAAAACCAAAGGTTGGCTTTTTCGATTCCATTCTACTGTGGCTGGACGAGGGATCTTACGAAGTATACGGCATACCGCTACGAAAGTTCATTATTGGGCTATCACTTGCACTCTTGGCGTTTGGAATTGTCCTCGTTTCGCTCATGGAAGCGGGAGGCCTCATCAACATAATACCTCCCGCGTGGAGCCCACCGCCATCACCCCCGCCGTCTCCGCTGCCACCTTCGAACCCGCCGCTGCCACCCACGCCTCCTTTGCCGCCTCGGACACCTCCCCCCCCTAGCTCACCCCCGTACCCGCCGCTTGTGACGGTATTGGCCTCGTCCACATGTAGGCATAGAGTAGGCGGTGTCATCGTCATTCTAGCAAACAATGGCAGATGCGAGGATGGGGGGAGCGGTAGTGTTGCTTCCATTTGCGAGTTTGGGTCGGACTACCCCGACTGTCCCGAGCGCACGGTATCAAGTTAGTCCTCTACATACAAAGATATGTAACACTCGTTTCCCTCCTCGACCACCGCCAGCTTGCTGGTGTACCCGTTCAATTCGTAGGTAACATCAAAACGAGTAAACCTGCTTTCCTTGTTGTGGTGAAGGGACCCCGTGGCATCCTCAGCAGAGAACTTTCCGTTCAGGCGCTTGTTTTTGGCGTAGTGGTAAATGATCTGGAGCCCGGCAAGCAAGGCCTGTTCCAGCTTGCCCAGGGCGCACAGACTGGTCATCCCGACAGAAATGAGTTCAAGGTCGTCGCCCTTTTCGAATTTGCCGGTTTCGAAATACTTGTCGTCCAAAAAGAGTCGCTGTGCTAACACGCGCAGCCCGCGTTCTTGCATGAGGTCCATCACGACCTCTGTGAGGTTTGCATGGTTCATGCTGAATATCTGTCCAAGCGTCTTGCCCTCGAACTTGTCCTCGTGGCACTCGTCCTCCTCCTCGCCGGAGCTCTCCACGGCGCGCGTGATGCCATCCGAAGACAATGAAAAAAACGGCGCCGTTACCTTTCCAAAGCGGATTTTCCCGCTGGACTTTGCCTTACGCGAAGCGCCGGACATTGTTCGGTGAACAGACGTCGAAGGACACGTGCACCCAACTGATCTACCAACCCAACACATTGTTTGCGAGTCGTTTCTATATCCTTACCCCCCCCCTTCCGTGGCGCCGATACGCAAGGCGTGTGCGCTCGAGTGATACGCATGCTCAGAGCTCTGCAATAAAAAGGGTGTTGTCCTTCCAGAACGTGATGGTGGTCGACGCGTTGTCGACATCGACCTTGCGGACGCGCTTGAACGCCGTCTCCTCAGCATCCGAAGTGCTGAGAAGTCTCTTCTGCCCCGAGGAGGACGCCGCAGCAGGGGAGGCCGCAGCAGGGGAGGCCGCAGCAAGACGCAACGGCTTGGCCGGCTTGTCGACAGGCTTGTCGGCAGGCTTCTCGGCCGGCTTCTCGGGTGCCTTCTTCTCGGGGGCGGGCTGCTCGACCGGCTTTGGTGCCGGTGACTTTGCCGCCACGGGCAACGGCACGCCCACAGACGACGACGCAGCCCCCTCGGCGTGTGGCTTGGTTGGCTTGGCAAAGTTGAGCATGCCGCCCTTTTTGACCGGCTTCTTGGCCTCCAATGACAGCTGAGCAACGCTCGTGGACATGGACCGCTTCTTGTCGGACGGTGACGGGGCGGGAGCAGCGGCCTTGGCCTTGGAAGGCTGCTTCACGCTGGGGCTGCCCTGCTCGACCCGCTCCTCGCTCTCCAGGTCGTCGTCGAGGTCATTGTCGTCGACTGGGGGCGGCGGCGACTTTGCGGGTTCCTTCGGTTCCTTGGCGGGCTTTGCGTCCTTCTTGGGCCCTGTGCCCGTGCTCTTCACGCCAGTCACCTTCTCCCAGCCGTTAATGTCAACCGGAAACGGCTTCTTGCTCTCGCTGTCGGGTTGGTACTTGGTGATGAGAGACGACACGCAGAAGACCTTGTGGTTCACCAGATACTTGATCAGTCCCTGAACCAACTGGGACGGCAGCGGTTTCATGATCTTGCTGTTGGACGACGTGCGACGACCCTCAACGTCGTCCTTAGTCACCACGCGCGCGTACCACTCAAACGGACCCTTCAGGTCGGTCGCCTCAAGCACGTCGGACTCCTGGTGCTTAGCCTTGATCACAATGATTGCCGTCGACGGAAAGTCGGCGGGCTTTGGCCAGTTCTTTGCCAGGTTCATCTGCCCAAGAACCTCGTCGTTCTCCACCACAATGTAGTTGCCGTAGTCGCGGACGCGCCCCGGGCCCTTGTGATCAAGCGACATCGGAACCTGGTAGGCGACGCCGTTGCGCAGAACGTAGGCCTCCTTAGCTGGACCAGACTGCTTCTTTGCCGCCTCCTCTTTGGGAGGGACCTTCTCCTTCTGCTTGCCACTGGCCTTTGCGGGCGAGGCGCGCTCCACCTCCTTGGGCGGCTCGACTGCTTCTTCCGTAGGCTCATCCGCTGCCTCGTCGGCCTCCTCCTCGTCGTCTTCCATGTCATACTCTTCTTCCTCATCTTGGTCCATTTCTCCAGTCGCGCGACCGCTCTCGCCTACGAGGAGGTCGTCCTCCTCCTCATCTTCCATCTGACACTCCCCATCAGGCACAGGGTCAGCGTCTTCAAACTCAGAGTCGGACATACGGCGCCGGGCGCAGAGAGGGAGTGCGCTCGCAGGAAGGCTGGTGGAGATGAGAGCGTTTGGTGTGCTATAAGGGTAGCGGGGGAATGTCGACTTCCACAATGGTCATGCGCATAGTGGCGCCGGAAAAATTGTGGCGCCGGCTGAAGCGCACCCTTTCGTACGACGGACTCCCGCTTTGCGACCGATCGGACTGTCCCCATACGGGCGACCGTGGGATTTCCATCAGATGCTAGCGCTGACAGCTGCTGCCAACTTTGTACCAAAATGACACATAATATGGGGCAATATGCAGCCAAGTCTACCCCACCAAGCTCTGTGCCCGGCAAAAATGTAAAATGCAGTTCGATGATTTTCGTGAAGTGAGAGTACACGTATGAACTGTCGACTCGAACTGCGCACATCTAGACACCTCCCGCTAT
>MDTG01118682.1_pt1 | contig 40249 bp, 38 predicted proteins | sample 811421 | NCBI WGS metagenome assembly MDTG01 (sample SAMN05326645, study PRJNA326480) | marine metagenome | isolation source: seawater | place: Pacific Ocean: South East | collected 2011 | reverse complement strand
GGTAACTGTAATGTTTGATCCTTGAGCAATCTTTTTAAACTCTAGGTCAGTACCAGTTTTTTGTTTAAATACTGTACCTTCACCAGTGCCTACGTTGCTACCAGTGTTAGCTTCACCTCCGCCAGATCCCGGAGCTGCTGCCCACACGGCATTCCCAGAAGAGTTCTTAGTTAAGACATAGTTATCCGTAGCCCCGCTACTTTGGGTAAGAGCGTCAATCGAAGCTTGGGCTGTAGTTTGGCCCGTGCCTCCACTTCCTAAAGGAACTGTTCCCCCTGTAATTGCCTGACCAGAGATTGTCAGGTAGTTCTCATTGACTAGAGTTACAGGAGTGGAGTTATCCGTACCAGAAACGTCTACCCCTAGAGTAGTGCGAGCTGCTGCGGCATCTGCATCATCTACTACAGTTTTACCGAAGTCCGATATAGTGGTGTTAGCTGGTAAAGACAGTGTTTTAATATCAGCGTCCACCTCAGAGTCCATCAAGGCTCCTGCTGCGGTTACGTTAGTGGTGGTTGTTACATCAGCGTTTTCTTCAATGTTAGTAAGCTTAGTACGCTCACCAGAAGTAATAATGGCCCCTGAACCTGCGTCAGTTACATCAGCTAACTCAGTTACGTTGTGAGTGCCTAAGTTTACTACTGTATCGGCAGAGCCTGAGATACTGGCAGCAATAGTGCCGTCTTCTAGTAATGTTACTTTATTATCCTCTAACTCTTGCACCATTTGGCGAAGGTGAGTTTGAGAATCGTCAAGATTAGCTTCGGTTACTGTGGCTCCGTCAGTGTAATCGACACCGTTAGTTGTTAACCCAGTGTTCCGACGAACTTCAATTTGGTAAGTAGATCCATTAGCTAGTACAGCAGCAGCAAGAGTAATTACTTTATTGTCATCAATCGTGTATTGACTTGGATAAGTCAAAGCACTGACAGAATCAGCAGCAAGACGAGTCTTAAAAGCAGTCAGAGTTTCGCCAGCGTTTGAAACCCTGACTTCAATCTGAGATTTCTTTAAGTAATCAAATGTAATAGCAGCTAGATTTTCTGTACCATCTGCTCCTGCTACACTTGTTTTGTATTCTACTGAGTAAGCCATTTTTTGTACCCTCTTATTGTTGAGTTAAAATATCAATCTTTTTTGTTCTTTAATCTATTTATTTGAAGCATTAGATCCAATTCTTTATTTGCTTCTCTAATTGTTTTTTCATCTGCTGACGTTGCTCCCGAGTTCCCTTCTGCTATAATAAGGTTCCGTTCAAAAGCGGGCCAGTATGTTCCTAAAACTCCAGTGTAACCAACAATAGAGTTTTTAGTAGCGAGTTCCATGTTTTTAAATTCATCTTCTCCTAACCTAAACGAAGGTGAACCTTTAATTTGATCCCAAGCAGCTTTTCGATATTTATCGAGTATTGTTTGAATCATTGTTATTTGTTGAGGAATAATACCTGCATCTGCATCTCTATAAGAAGATAACTCTTGATACTTATCAGATTTGATAAGTTGCGTAAGACTTTCTCTAAGAGTTAAACCAGCAGATCCATCTGAAAGTTTCTTTTTAAATTTCAGTTTGTTTGGAGATGTTTTATCTATTTCATAGAAATATTCTTTTCCTATTTTTTCTACACCTCCTAATCTTATCTTAGAAGAAAGATCTAACCAATAATCGTAAACAGACTGACCTTCTTGGATGCCTAATTTTTTAGCTATAAGATATTCTTTACTACCTACTTTGCCTATATCAGCAAAAGAAAGAGTTCTATCTAGATTAGAACTAGCATTTAACTCTGGATCAGGTTTTCTTTGAGAAAACATTAAAGCTGCCAGTTCATTAGCAACAATATCTTCGTTATAAGGAAGAAGAGGAGTAGGATTTAAGTTTTTCTGTAACATCTGCCAACGAGCATTCCCGTGTTTATAAGCAGGTTCTCCTAAAACATTTCTTTCTGGCGGGTAATAAGCCCTAGTTTTAATGTTAGGCGTAGGAATTTTACCGAAAAAAGGTATATCTAGTTTATCCGCTTCTCCTACTGCATAAGAGGGTTTAGCCTGACTTCCGATAAGTCTCGGATTATCCTTATCAGGCATAGCATTCATATCAGCATCGTCTTGTAATTCTTTTACAAAAAAAGGAACTCCAAACATTTTTACATTTAAAGCATCAATGTAATCTAAAGTTTCTCTCATCATAGGATCTGTCGATTGAGAAAAATCTTTAGCAATCGTAGGAATATGAGCAGCAATACGTTGCTGCATATACCTTCCCATTTTCCTGTCAGGAGCAGTAATAGCTTCCGCAGCGTTTGTTATATTTTTAATGTAACTCTTATCTAAACCTGACTTAACTAAAGCCATTGTATAAATAGTGGCATACTCCATTAATACTAATTTTTCTTGTTTAGAAACTGCTCTAGTATGCGCGTCTTTAATAGCAGCAGGAACCGCAAAAAAAGTAGCAATAGGATCAGCCCTATTATAAGGAACGAATCCAACTGGAGTTCTAAAAGCAAAAGGTTCGTTTACACCATTTCCTTTCCAATTATCTCGTTCGTCTTTATTTAAAGGGCCGTATCCAGTAGTAATACCTGAATAGGCAGCTCCAGTACCAGTAATCCACAGAGCTGTTCCGGTAAACAATCTTCCAAAAGCTTCGGAAAACTGTTCTTCATTGCCAGAATATAAATCTTGTTTTAACTGCTGATGCCATTTGCGAACAAGAGGAAAGTTAAAAGGCACACTATGTTGCCCTATAAATTTCATTAGATTAGCTGGAGTTAAAACAAAAGGTTGATGGGCAGAAATAGCAGGATGCCTAATAGTCTGCTGAACATGGTGCGTAAATGTACCCCATTGATAATCTTCGAACATTCCTCCAGTTACATCTGTGTCTCCAGATTCTTTTAGAGATTTTACAGCAGCTAAAGCTGGTTTTTGCCAAGCTGAATCTTTAGCTCTAGTAAAGCTCCTGACACACATTTCCTCTAATTCTTGAGGATTCATTCCTGTGGTACGCTTTATATTTAAAATTTCAGCTTCCATAGCAATTTTCCAGTCGTCTCCGTGACTGTCTATGCATTGCTGAACAAGTCCTTTCCGAGTAAAATGCTGTCCATTAGCTAAAGTAGATGCTTCTACTAAATTATTTACTCTTTCGGCTATCTGCTCGACATTGACATTAGGGCCAGTAAGTTTTCCCATTTGATGAAAATCCGCTATTATAGCAGATCTAATATGAGTTCTGTAGTTTACTTGTTTAATAAACTCATCGAAATAAACCATACCTTTCATCGGCAATCCTGCTACATTTTTCATAGCAAAATCAGCACCAGCTAGAATATCGTCAGCAAGCCTTCCTTCTCCTACTCCAAGTTTAGAAGCTAATTTAGACATATACTTATGCCTAAAATCGTCCTTACCTCCTATTAGTGTTTCTGTTAAAGAGTTTGCATCAAAGCCTACTTGTCCACTGGACATATCCCAACTACCTAAACCAGTTGTTAGTCCTTCTTTAGAGATGCCTTGAGCTGTGCCTGATCCTACTTCTAATGTAGAACCTCCTTGACCAGCAGATTTTCCAGCGGCTTCGACCGAATTTAACAAATCTCTGTGAGTTGCTGCCGAAGGGTCTGAAGTCGGTACGTCACCTACATTTCTTAAAGGTCTCAAAGAATTTTCTGCAAATTCTCCCCTAGAGAGATGCTTTAAAAACGTCAGATACATATCATTTAAGTTAGCAAACATAGCGTCTGCGTAAGCATCCGACCAATCTGCTATAGATTCTCTATCTTTTCCTTTCCACGCCTTAGCAAACTTAGGATCTTTGAGACGGCTTTCTGCTGCCCAAGAAAAATAAGGAGTTCTCATAGCCCAAGCTCCTGCTTTAATGTTTGCAACATTAATATAAGACCTTAAAGCGGTGCTAAGGATGTTTACTCCTTGTGTTTTAGGGCTACTTAACATGGCGTTAACCATGTAATCGTTTTTCATAGCCATGATATTCCTAAATAAAGGAACTGATCGAGTGGTCTCTAAAACTCTGAGTAATTTAGTACTTTCGTCTGCGCTTTGTGTGTTAACAGTAGCAGCTATTAATTCTGCGTTTTTAAAGATTTCTTCTAAACCTCCGTTTTCATCTAAGACGGCTAACTGAACTTGCCTTAAAACATCATCATCCATTAATGGCTGTCCGTCTGGCCCTTTGACATCCATCAGTTTCTTTTGAAGCGATTGACCTGCAAGACCCCAAGACCTACGGGCTAATTTCAAAGCTGAAATATCTTCTTTAAGAGCGGATTGTAATTCTATTAATCTGTTAGCTAATTGAATACCTTCTTCCGAAGCGATTGCTTCTGCTCCTTTTGCTTGGTTTTTCAATTTAGACATTTTAGTAACAACCTCATACATCTCCTGAGCGTTGCTTTCTATAACGAAACGGAAAGCACCCAACCGAGTGTGGAGGGAAGCTACATCTCCGTGAAGTAAACCATGTCTTTTTGATCCTAGAATCGGATCTAGAACATCTTCAAATAGTCCTTCTCCATTTTCTATTTGATTTAGAAATCCTTCAGGATCTATCCCTAAAGAATCTGCTAGTTCTTCTAACTGCCTTCTATTTTCAGTAACTAACCAATCATTAATATCTCGTCCTGCTTTTATATCATCTGCCATTCCTAGCATTTTTTGCAGTTCATCTGATTTAGTAGTTTTCTTTGCAAGAGCAGTAAGTTCTTTTTCCCAAATTTTTATTACAGTTGCTAAAGTTTTTTGAGAACCTCGACTTCCTCCTGCAAACATAGTATCAGGATTAAACACACCTGATCGGCGCATATCTTCCAAAGCTTCAGCCATAGTAAATCTACGGGGTTTACCATCGGCTCCTTTAATAGTTTTCTTACCAGAAATATATCGCCTAATAGAGTCTATGCCATTCGCAGGGTCTCTAAAAATATCTTTAGGTTCAAAAGGTTTAATTGAAGCATCGAAGTTTTCGATAAGTTTTTTACTAGGATTAGCAGCTAAAGTTTCTTCAGGTATTCCCAAACCTCTTTTGGGATCTGTTAAAGCTTCTTTAGTGACTTTCATCATTAACTGCATACCTTTAGAAGAACCCATAGAAGGAAGAGTTCCTCCGCTCTTTCCTACTTCTTCGGCTAACAGTTTTGCCCTAGCGGCGAGGAACTTAATGTAAGCATTAGACCCACCTTGAGCATCCAAAGCTTCTTTTAAACCGTCCGTGCTAAGCTCCATTGCATCAAGAATTTTTACTTCTTGATAAGCTCCATCGTGTTTACTGATGCCTTTAAGAAATTTGAAGTTATCTTCGTAATCTTTAATTATAGCATCTTGATCTAAAACAACATCAGTTCCGTGAACTTTCCACAAAACTCCTTGTTCTTCTAACAGGTTAGATTGGTAAAGTTTTTTACCCTCCATCAAATCACTTAGAGAAGCTCCTCTGCGACGTTCTAAGAAACGTCGTAAAGCAATTAGATTAACGTGATTTTCTTCTTCTCCTACAGATTTATAACTACCTTTAGGTTTTAAACCTGCTTTTGGCCCTCGTGCGTGAACTCTTTCGTGTTCAATAATAAATTCTAAAAGATCATCTTTAGATTTAAAAATATCCCACCCGTCTTGTCTGGAAAATTTGTATCCTCCCCTTTTAAGCATATCTACTAAACGGGAATCGCTTTTTAAAAGCATAGATAAAGGAGCTGCATCTTTAACCTTAGGCTGTTCCCAAGCTTTATTAGTGTACATCTCTTCAAGAAAATCTTGATCTATGTACATTTTCTTAGTTCCTCTGTTGTACCAAGCTCCTACACGCCTTCCAGCACGTTTAGATTTAGCTTTAATAATATTTTGATGCTCTTTAACAGAGGAATCTAACACCGACAATATTACGCCATCTCCATCTTCTGCTAGGCTTTCTCTTATAGCTTTCCAAGCAGCTTCAGGATCTACATCAATAGAAGGACGGGATCTTAAAACATCTCCTTTTAATAAAGAGTCCTCTCCTAAATTCATCCAGTGAGTTAAAGGAGTAGAATGGTTTTTATTATAGTTTCCTTGAAATTCTTCTAAAGATTTTCTGTCAATAGCTACTCCAGCGTCGAAAGCTTTTTTCTCTTGATCTGCAAGTTTAGAAAGTTTCTGCAAATAACTGTCGTGCAATGCTTCAGTCCAAGCTTTAGGAGACTTAGCGTACTGTTCGCTTAATTTTAAAACATCTTTAGAATACTTGTATGCCCAACCTTTGTGCCAAGAATAACGAAAAGCTTGAACAGCAGTTCCAGCCATTGCTCCTAAACCTGCTCCTTCAAGGGCTAAAACAAAACGTCCAGCTATTTCATCTGAAAATTTCTCTTCATTAAAATCTTCTGCATCAAAAGTTAAATACTCAGCGATTTCTTTAATCTGGTTAGCTGAACTTTCGTGACCTCGGCCTCGCATATAAGTTTCTAAAGCAGGTAAAGCATGGGAACCTATAGAACCTGTTGCTGGATCAAAGGCTAACATATCTACTACAAACCCACGGGCCATTCCATCTTTTGCAGCAGCAACAAAGCTTTTAAAATTATAATCAAATTTTGCACCTTTGTTTCCGCTTAAAATTCTTTCTTTCTGCTCTTTAGAAATAGTTTTATTAGCGTTGTAGTAAGCTTCACTTCCTTCTTTTTGAGCTTTTTTAGCTAAATTAACTCTCTGCATTTTTCCTAATGCAGCGTAAGGAACTAAAAACTGTGATAAGCCTTTTGAAAGCTCTCCATAAATTGATTCAGTTTCAATAGTACCCATTAAAGAAGGATCTATATCTTCAGCCCATTCGCGTAACCAAGGAAGTTTGTTTCCACTGGCAGCGTCAGCACCTTGTACAATAAAATTAGTAGTTTGTTTTGCGGCTTCAAGTGGCCCTTGAACTATTCCTCTTCCAACATCAGCTACGCCCTGTCCTAAAGAAGGATTAAATTTTTTATCCATCTCTTCCCGCTGACGCAGAAGAGTAGCTTGCATCCGCTCAAAATCTTGATCTGTTCCTACATCTTTTTGCAACCGCTCGTAATACCTACGAGTAGCTGCCATTCGATCGGCTGTATTAGGAGGCAAAGGAGTACCTTTAGGTTTTTGCGGAAGACTTTCACTCACCACTTCGTGCATTTTATAAGGATCTTCCTCCTTATTTTTATTTTTAATTTCGTCGGCCATTACCGTTTATCTCCTTGTCTTAAAACTCGTCGAGCAGTCACGCTGTCTTTAGGTTCTTCTATATCTTGCTTGGCTTCTTCTACAGTTTTTCCTAGCGAAGCTGCAACAGCTTTCTCAGCTTCAGGGCTGGTGTCTACTTCAGCTTGTAAAACATTTACATCAGTAGGAGTAGCTTTTCGAATAGCATCTTTTGAAAATCCCATTTTAGCTGCATTTCCTTCTGGCCCTGTAGGCATAGAAATAGCACTAACAGTGTCAGGAGATAAATCAGTTACTAAATTATCAGTGTGTTTACTGAAAGTAGCCTGAGCTAATGGATTTTGTTTTAGTTGTTTTTGTAATTCTTCTCCTAATGTAGCTTCGTAGGCTAAAGCTCGTGTAACATTTTCATTAGTATCCTCTAAATAAGAGTATTTACTTTCATTATTTTTTCTTAACAAAGAGCCTTTTCGTGTAACTCCTTGCCTATAGCTTCGGTTCCGAGCTTGAAACTCATCTGCCCAAACATCAGCAGGGCTTTTTTCAGCTTGTTGTATTTGACCCAGCTTTAAAGAATTTATCGTAGTCAGAACTTTTTGATATTCGTCAGTCCAACTACTTTCGTCAGATGCTTTATAAGTAGCATACTCCTGCATAAAATCCCAAGGAGGAGTATCAATAATATCGTCATCTTCTATCTGTTTACCTTCAATTTCTAAACCGCTTTTCATTAACGATCGCTGGTATCCACCTAAAGGTCTATCTCCCCAATCTTGCATTATTTGTAAAAGAGTGTGCCTTTTTCTTTCTGCGGCGTCTCTTTCAACAGAAAGAAAACCAGAAGAAAACCCTCCTTTATACTTTCCATTTTCTACTTCTAACACTGGAGTAGTAAGTTCCATAAGATTTAAACTATTAAAAAGAAAGTCTCTACCTTCAGTACCATTTTTTAATTGAGGTACAAATTCAGACAAAGCATCGAAAGTTTGTTTAGCTACTTCTCTTTTCTGTTCATAAGCATACTTAGCTCCAAAATTAATATCGCTAGTATTAATTAAACTATATTTAAGAACATCGTTCATCACTTTTTCACCGGCAGTAAACTCATTACTACCGTCCCAAGGAAAAGTGTTTCTAGAATTTCTATCTTCCATCCATTTAAAAATGTCGTCAGACGTAATTCCTTGTGGATATTTTAGATGACCTTTACTTTCAACTTTTTCAGAAAAAGCGTTGAATGAATTTGTAAAAACTTCTTTAAAAGTTTTTTTATCTTTCTCATCTGTTATTTCATCCAGATAAGCCCAGTATGTATCTTTTATGTTTCTTTGAGTAGCTGGTTCGAATCGACGAATAAGGGGATCGTTGTAATAGTGCTGCATTAAATTTCGCAACTCTTCGGGATTTCTAAAAATTTGAGCAGTACTAGGTATGGAAATATTTAAACTTTTAATATCTACGTCTTCACCTCCCACAGAAATAGAACCTTTTAGTAGGTCAGTGTAATGAAGAGTACCCGCTCCAAGGTAAGCTCTAGCCATTACAATTTGTTTAAGAAGCGGTTCTTTAGCTCCTTCAAATTCAGGATTAGAACTCGCTTCTGAGTACGCTTCAGATAGATTATTATCTAGTGTAATAACTCTTTTTTGAAACTCATGTAATTTTTCTTGGTGATTCAGATCAATCTGGTGGTTAAGTTTCCAGCTTAAATTTTTAATTCGGAGTAATCTTAATCTTTCTTTTCGAAGACTATTGTACTCGTCCATAAAACTAGCAGACCCAAATCCAACGCTTTGACTAGATGGAGTCGCGCCTTTACTGGCATAGAGCATATGAGCTAAACCATGATCTACGTTTTTGTAGGGTAACTCGTCTTTAGATTTAGGATCAATATCAGGCATTTTATCTAGCTAGGATTACAAAGTATTTGAGCATTAAAGGAGAAACTCCGTCACTACTCCATGAGTCCCAATACCCGTGGTTCTTTGCTTTTTGTTCTACGTTTTCTCGTAAATCAGAACCTTTAGGTAACAAGACATCAATAGGCTGTTTTGTGTTTAGCTCTTTGTTAACTGTTTGAGCAATACTTTCGGGCTGAACAAAAACCGCTGGATCGTCTCCAACTTGAGGCATCTCAATTTTTATAGGTTTATCGGAATCGTCCCAACCACTTTCAAATAATTGAGCCCACAACCCCGAAGCTAAGGCATCTTCCAAGGAAATCCCTCTTTCATTTAGCATCTTAACTTTTTTAGTTATTTCTCTTCTGACAAGTGGCCTGTAAAGCATATCTACTTGAGCGTTAAGAATAGCTAAATTGTCGTCTGTCTTATCGTCACGGTTCTGAGTATAAACATTAATTAATTTAACTAACTCAGGATTTTTTGATATTTGAGCCTGAACTAAAGATTTGTATAAGTCTCGATTCATCGGTAAGGACAAATCTGTAACCTTTTTTAAGGTTCCTAGTTTTTCTTTAGAAACTAAATCCAGTAAATTTGTTTTTTGAGTAGGGGAGAGATAAGCATCTTGAAGAATATTTTCTCTTAATTTACCCATATTAAAATTAGAACTATTTAAAACCTCATCTAAATAAGATGTGAAGATTTCATCTTCATCTACTATAGAGTAGCCTCTGTTTTCTAACTGTTTAGTTAAATCTGAAAAAACATTATCTAAGGAAAAGTTAAAAGTACCCTGTTTAGAAATTCCGTTTACATTAGCTAAAAAAGAATTAAGAAATTTCTCTCTATCTAAATCTTCTTCAATTTTTTTAGCAAAACTTTCAAAATTTTCTTTAGTAATTTTTTTACCTTTAGATAAATTCTGTAAGTTTTGAGTTAAAGCTGCTTCTATAAACGAGCTTCGTTTATCTTCTGCTTTTATTTTAATTTTATCTGAAAGAAATTTTTGATGTGCTTGTTTATCTCTTAAAAATTGTAATCCATCAGCCAAAGCTTTATTTTGATTCCTAAGAATAAAACCTTTAGTTAAAACATTAGCAGCATCAGCCGAAGGTGGGCCAAATGCGCTTCCTTCTCTGTATTCAAAACCAAAAGTTTCTACTCCCTCAACAGGTTCAGAACCAGCGGGGCCATCTAAAGTTACGTTGTTATTTTGAAACTGCTCCATCAAATAATCTTGATGTGCTTTATCTGTTAAATCGAAAAACTCTCCATTAGGCAGTTTAACTCCATTTTCATTCCACCTTCTAGCTACTTCCGAAACAGTGGAAGAAAACCAATTAGTTGCATCGGTGTTGACTTTTAGCTGCACTCTTGCTTGGTCTTCTCGTGCGGCTATTAATTGTTTTTGGAGATCTTGACTCAACAAATCTAGAGATTGTGCTTCAGGCCCGTCACCTAATCTCGTTCCTGTTCCATGTAGTTTTTGATTTATAAACCTGTTTAAATTATCCAGCGCATTTTCAATCGAAGTGACTCTTTGAGAGTGTCCTTGAGGGAAAACTTTGCTTTGTAACCATTCTTTATAAGTGTCTACATAAAATTGTTTACCGTTTAACTCCACTGGGAGAACTTTCATTGGAGGAATTTCCATATTATAGGTAGCGGCTTGCCTATCTTCAGGGGGCATTTCAATTCCAATGCGTTCCATTGAGTCCAAATCTTTAGGGCCGATGCTATAAGGCGATTCTGCTAAAACTCCTGTTGCATAATAGCGACTAGCTTTGTCAAAATTTCCCTTATCGTCCCAATAAGAAGCTCCTCCTCCTAGTTCTGAATTGTATTCTTTACCCGCAATCCAAGAAGTTTCAAAAGCAAGTCTCAATCCTTGCTTAATCATTTTTACGTTTCTTCCCTCAACAGCTTTAGCATAATTACTCTGAGCAGCTACCATCATAGCTTGTATTTTCTGCTCTGCTGCGGGATAAAATCCGAAATCTAAAGTTATAGGATTTTGAGGGAGTTCGGATACAGACTCTTGTACTTTATTAGAAAAATGATCTCGAATTAAATTCTGAAATTCATCGGATGGAACCATGTTTTCAACAGATTCGTTAATTAAACCATCAATGCCTTCTAAAACATTAGCATTAAAAGCTTCGGACATTGCGTAATTTCGTCCGTAGTGCAGAGCAAAACTGTCTTTTACATCAGGTCTTTCGCCATTAAAAAGACCTCTTTGCTCCGCATTGATAAAAGCATTAGTACCTTCTTTTCGTAGTTGAATCCCGTGTTTAATAGCTAAAGCTCTCCCTTTAGCTTTATCTTCAGCACTCTGCTCATTTAAAATATCTTCTAAAGCTTTTCCTGCGCTAGACCCAAGAGATTGCAACCCTGCCGCAAGAGCTTTCCAATCGCTTTGATTAGAAATCTGACCCCCACTTACTCCAGAACTTTTTAAAATCTCTGACTGAGGCTTAACTACAAGCCCCTTTTTTTCTGGATCTAATCCTTCTGTAAGTAATCCCATGTCTTAGCCTTTTAATTGGTAGAATGTCCCAGCGTTTCCTTGAGCGGGTTCGTAGATACCGTCATGGCCTACTACCTCTCCTAACGAACTACCTCCCCACATACCTTCTTTTTTACCTACTGCATAAGTATTATATGCGTTATCTCCGATGAATCCTAAGATTGCTCCTGCTGCGCTTGGTTCGGAAACAGGTTTGTTAGTTGCTATGTTACGCTGTAAAGCGTTGAACCTTAGATGATCTAAAGCTCTGCTGTGATGAGCAGTAGCCATTCTTTGTTCTTCAGATAAATTGTGTAACAACTTAGACCGATCAGCACTATACTGATTCATCGCCTGAGTAAACGTAAGTCCACTTGCGCCTGATTCTGAAATTTGAAGCTGAGCTTGAGAGCTTTTAACTAGACCTCTTTGACGAATCTGTTCACCTTGTTGGACTCTAGCTGTAGCTTCCTCTTGATGTTTAAGGTTCCGAGAACGAGCTTCCATTAAAAAAGCTTCGTTTTCAGCGTTTTGTATATCTTGTTGATACTTTCTCTGAGAAGCGGCTTGCTGTTTCTGCCCTCGGTATGCAATGGCAGCGGAAGCTGCACTAGCTACTAAGGAAATAGCAAGCATAGCAGGAGCCCCACAGGCTAACATAGGTTCAATCATTATCTAAATCTCCTTTGTGCATAAAAAACTGATAAAAAGGACGTTTTTCTACACCAAACTTTTCTAACGGAGCTTCTGCAAAAGTAAACCCTATCCATTTTAACCAACGAATATGTTTTTTATTTCTGCAATCTACTACGTTGAAGAGAATCTCATAGTTTTCCATGAGTTTGTCCACCCAAAACTTTGAGTTCCGAATGAAAGACACTCTTGCTGCTTTAAACATATCTTCAGATCCTAGTAACCAAATCATACCTGATGTTGCATTAGCTGTAGTAACTCCAAAAGAAGCATATATTTCTTTTCCGTCTAAACTCGTTACAGAATACGTTTTAGCCGAGTCCCTAATGGAAGCTTCCAAAACAATTTCTGGAGACAATCCTAAGAGAGCTTTAATTTCTGCTTTATCCGCTTTCCTCAAATGAGGTGCTAAAATTTTTGCATCAGAAACTCTGGCTTTCCTTATTAGGACATTCTCGTAAATCCATTTATCCCGCTCTTTGCGAACGTGCGTAGTACAAGGCTTCATATTCTACAGTTAAAAAACTACTCGGAAACGGCGTGTCGTTTATCAATTTAATCGAAGTTGTTTCTCCCTTCGATTGTACTGGAAATTTAAAAGTCCCGTCTGCAACTGTAGGTGCTGCACCCACTACAAATGATCCTGATTTTCTAGAATCAAATACATGAGTACGGGTACTCCTTCCTTCTGGGGTTACTTCTATTTTAAAAGACACCGAGTTATCGAAAGTAAGAGTACCGTTTCTTATCTGGTATCTACCGGAAGCTACTGAACCTGATCCTCCTCCTTCGGATTGCTCTTTAAGTGTAGGTTTACTAAGGGTAAAACTTGAGGTGTACTTCTCACCTATAAAAAACTTACGAGTTTGAAGGTCTCCCTCAACAACTAGAGTAGATCCCGATTGCTGATGTACTTTGAATACAACTCCTCCGTTTTCAACTCCGCTAACCGCTCGGCTGACGACTTGCATTGTACCGGACGCAGAAAATGGTAACGTAATCGTTGTCCTTCCAGTGTCAGAGTCAAAGGAAAGTGCCACTCCGCTGGTTGCCTCTGTAATTCTTCGGTCAAGACGCACGGTAAAATCAGAGTCACTGTCGGATTCTCCAAGTCTGAACGACACTCTTTCCACAAATAATCCATCGTTTCTTTTGACAGAAACGTAGAGGTCTTTCCCGATAAAGTCTGCTGACCGAACAGTGGCGTCTGATCCGAAATCAAACTTTGACCACGAGGCTTGTACTTTTTTATTTCCACTGGAGTAGTAGGCGTAAACATATACGCCTGTTGTATAACTACTAGAAGTTACTACTAAAAGTGGATCATTGGAATTAGAAGATATTCTAGTGATATTGCCGTCAATATATTTAGGCACATGGGCTGTAACATCTGAGCCTTCCATTTGCTCAGTTTCAGGGGAGATATAATACTCCATTATTCCGCTGTAGCTCCCCCTAGCAAAAGGAAAATAAACATTTTTACCTGATACTACAGGTACAGTGTTTGTATCTGAATCGTACTCTGTTTCTTGGCTAATACTAATAGTGTCAGGACTAAGAACGTCACCTCCAGTAAGCATAAACTGAGTTCGATCACTAAACAGAATTAGATTTCTGTTAAAAGGTATTGCTGAATGTAAGTTCGATACTTGATTGTGGCTTGCTCGGACATCTAGAGGATCTGACCCTAGAATTGAAGTTAAAGTAGTACGGTAAAAATTAAAGTATTCCCCTGCTTCGGATAGACTTACGTTTTCTCCGCTTAGAAACCCAAGCCGATCTCTAAATAAAACAATGCCTTTAATTTTTGCTCCAACAAATGACGGAGCTGGGGATGATAAAGAATCTCCAGCATCTCGGTCTGCCCAAGTAGCTCTATCTAAAGTAAAGGAACCGTCAGCATTTCTTACTAATGTATGAGGCATTGTAGAAGAATCTAAACTATAGGGAACTCCGGTTCCTACAGATTCTGCCCAAGTGCCTCCTCCAAAAGGAGCGTTAGAAATATCTTTCGCAGTAAATTTTACATAGTAATCATCAGCATTAGAATCTACATCGCCAATTACTTTAACTATCCTGCCATGACGGCAGTAAGCAGGTAAAGAAGTGAACCCATCGGCTTCTTCTTTTACAACTCCCATAGCTGTATTGCCGAGTCCGTCTTTAACGGATACTGCAAAAGCTGTGGAGTTAGATAACTCTAAAGTAGAGCCTACTCTAGTAACTGTAAGACCTGTTTCTGATCCATTGTCTATTTCAGTTTTTAACCGATTAGCAATATATTCTGTATCTATTTGAGGGCGTTCAGTAGCATCGTCACCATCATTAGTAGTATGAGTATATTCTGTTCCGTTATAAATAACAGTATATTTAGTTCCATAGTCTCCCTGTTTTATGTAAACGTAAGCTCGATGATCTGGGTTAGTGTATGTAGCAGAATCTTCTGCCACAGTTACAGTATTATTAACAATAAAAGTATAGTCAGCTATTGTTGTAGTTTCAAATACAATACTAGGAGTATCGTTGATTAAATAATCACACCCATTTGTAGTAGTAACTGTAGCTGAAGTTCCGTTTAATAGATCAATTACAGAAATAGGATCAAGACTGACGTTCTGAGTTCCCGTTCCAGCGTCACTTATGGTAACAGCAGAACCTCCGCTGGTCGTAGCTACTTGAAAGGTGTTTGTAGCGGGGTTTATAACATAGTACCGATCAGTCTGATTTAAACTGCCGAGGTCAGACCCGTGGAATCTAACCTCATCCCCCGCTACAAACGGATGGGAAGTGCAGTTAATCAGATCACCCGAGGTATCCAAAGTAACCGTTTTCTTTTCGGAAGAACGCACGGCTACAGAATAGTTTTCCGTAGAATCTCTATTTATAACGTGTGAGTAAGTGTCCGATGTGCCTGAATTGGTATCAAACTGCTTGGCAATATGAACAGAAGGGTTCCTTTTAAGCAGTCCATCAACAGGAGATGAATGCATATTAATTTGCTCATCTCCCTGACTAGGGTAACGCTGAGTATCTGCTTGCTGGGATACTCCGTTAAGTAGGTTCTGTATTTTAGAAGTTATTAAGGGCATTAGGTGTATCTCCGATAGGACATTACGGTAGCCGCTGGAAGATAAGAGTCAAATACTGAGGCATCCTCAGTGTTAGAATCAAATTCTCTTAAGGAAGCTAGTGCTGCCATCTCTTCTCTAATGCCTATCTGAGTTAAACCTTCGGCCCCTACTTGCCTATCTTGGAGGACTCTAGCTGCTCGCAAGTTAATGTATCTTCGGGCAGGTTCGGGTAAAGTATCCCAATCTAAAAGAGTTACAGTTTCCCCTTTTAATTCTTCATCAAATTCGTAGGTGTGGTCAGACCTGTTGTAGAGTTTCTGTCCCTTAAGAACCACATCAACATTTGGATAACGAGATACGCTAACATCGACACGCACAACGGTATCAGAAAAAACAATATTATTGCTACCGTCAGGAGTAAAAGTGACATCATATTCTGTATTAAAGTGCCAACCTTGGGATTGTACTTCTCGGCTTATTTCGTCCAAAACTTTCTCAGCCATTGGAGCGTCTCCGACACCAGTAGCTTCTTCCAAGGAAGCTAAGGGAGCTTCGCCGATAAACCCCAGCATTGTGTTAACTGCTTCTAGTTTTGTAGTTTTACCAAGAGCCATAATTTATACTGCATATAACCAGACGGATCAAATTACAACAAAAAAAGAGAGGAGTCCACTAGGGACTCCCCTCATTGATTTTTATGAACAATTTTTAGTCGTTCATCAGTACCACGCCGCACTCAGGACGCAGACCGCCGTGGCCCATAGCGTACTTAGCGACCATCAACGTACCTTGGCGTTGGATCTGGTACTCACTCTCGGTGGCGAGGTCTTGCAACTTCACCGTACCGACTGCGGATTTATGGAACACAAGGCCCATAATATTAGCACCGAACTCAGCATGGTAATCTTGAGCTGGCCCAGTTTCTTCAGTGATATTGCCAGAAGGCAGGTGGTTAGTTTTAATAACCGTAATACCTGCGACCTTCAGCACGGAACCTTCGGCATACGAACCACGACCATCCCAATCACGATTGATTGCGAGGGCAGCACCACCACTGGTCTCGGCTTGCACCAAGTTGTAGTAGCGTTGTGGGTTCACCAGCACACAACGATCCGACTGAGGAACATCCTTCTCATCGAGAAGTTGAGCCGCAGCATAGATCGCTTTAGCGAGGCGAGTACCGTTGGTGTCCATGTCAGCGGAACCGTTACCAAGATAACGAACATCATCGGTATCAGTACCAGCAGTAGCACTAACCACGCTGCCGTTTTTGTTACCAGTAATGGTAGCAGAAGCAGCAGTAGCAGCACCGCCGCTGAAGCTAGCAGCGTTAAGCAGAGCCGTCTGGATTACCTGACGGTCAAACTTGTTAGCCAGCGCACGGCCCAATTCACCGGAGTAAATCGAACGAACATCGTAGTGGTTACGCAGCTCATCGAGGTTAGCGATAAACGTCGAAGCCACAAGCAGTTCGTCGATGTGAATAAGTTTCTCAGCGTGTTTGATCTGCTGAATGCCGCCGGGATTGGAAGCATTAATAAGATCATTCCCAACAACGTGGTAGCCAGCGGTTGCTGTACCAGTGACGGGGAACTGAGCGGATTTACCATTGTTAATGGTACGAATAGTGTGGAGGGGTTTCATCACATTCGTTTCTTCGAATGTCGTGAGAACCTCCCCAGCGAATTTCTTCAGGAAGATAGCCTTTACATCACCAGAGGTGTTGATTTGGCCCAACCTTGACGGAGTAGCATCTGCCATCGTTAGAACTTTCTTCTAAGGGTTATTAATATAATTAGGTTTCACACAACCTCGTCGTATTCGATTGCAATTAGTTGTCCCGCCGTAGCTAGGGCTAACTCCTCTCGCCATACCACACAGTTGGCTTAATCAAAATAAAGTCCATGTTATGTAAATCGTCAACATAAAAAAGAAGGGCTCAGTATAGACTGAACCCTCCTTAGTACTATGAACGACTAACTATTATGACTATCTGTCAGGCTACACTGACAAGCCATTAGATAACACCTTCACGAGTATTGGCAAGCTTCCTTTCAACTCGCTCTCTAAAAGCAGGGTCTTCCTTGTACTCAGGTTTTCTCATGTCAGCAATCATTTCTGCTTTAGAAGAGTAACCTCCTACAGTTGCTTTGCCAGTGCCGCTTACTAACGTAGGATTGTTCTGACTGTACTTAGCTTGCAGTCCCATTAAAGCCAGCTTAATAGATTGAGTGCTGCCTTCTTTAATGACGTTGTTGTAGGCATTCATGTCCTCGTCATTAAGATGTTCTCCAGCCCATTCCATTATGGATCTATAATTTTCTTCTCCTCCTACGGAATTAAAAACATCTAAAGCTTGGGCATCGGCTTTAGCTGCCTGACCTTCAATAAATAGATCAACGAGTTCTTTAGAGAAGTTAAACTTTTCGCTTAACTCGTTGTAACTTTCTTCAGTTAAGCTGCCATTTTCAGCGTACTCTCCTGAGTATTTTTCAAATGCATCTGAACCGATGATGTTCTTAACATTCTCTCCTTGGTCATCGGCATTTGTTTCGGCTGATGTTTCCTCTGATTCGGAAGGTGTTTCCTCGGCAGAGCCGCTTCCCATTTTCTTCTGCAACTCATTGTAAGCTTGTTGCAAAGCTTCTGGTGACTCGAACTTTTCGTCAAGCCATTCGGGTCGAGAAGAATCAGGTTGTTGTTGGGGTTCTGGAGCGTCGGCTCCTGCGGTGTCGCCAGCAAAGGCGAATGTAGTTTGTTCTGATGCCATATAGTTTTACTGTGGTGGTTGAGGCATAGCTTCAGGATTTTTCATTGCTTCTTTAGCAATGCCTCCAGCAGCAGTAATTCCCGAAGGAAGTCCTTGCTGAATCATAGCCTGTTGCTGTGCCATTTGTTGTTCTTCTTGGATTTGTTCTTCGGTTCTAATCAAACCTTCAGTATCAATTCCAATAGAAGTAGCTCGTCGTTGTAAGTACTCAGACATATCTACATACGTTGGGAACTCCTGACCTAGTAGTTCAGAAGCACCAGCAATAAACATATCCAGTTTGTTTAAATCATGTCCTCTTCCTAAAGCTTCGAGTCCTGTTACAATAGCAGGTTTAACAATCTTCTTAGGAAGCTTTGGAAGTCGCCGTTGTTTAGTCATTTTGTCCATGACACGGTTGACTAAAGGCAACTGAAACTCTTGAGAAAGAATAGAATAAACACCGCCAAGAACATCTTCTAGTTCTTGAGCCATGAATCTAATCTCTTCCGCTGTGACTCGTTCAGCGTTCCGTTGAATCGAGGTGTTCATTAGGAATGCAAAGCCGAGCCTTTCTTTAATCATCCCGATGACATCGTAGGCTACTTTAAAGTCAGCAAACTTTTGCACTTGAAGGGCTTGAACATCTTCAGCATTACCCTGAACGATAGCACCGTTACTTGATTTAGCTATAGTGTTGATGCGGGTTGACCCATTAGGGTTAACTAAGAACAACACTTTAGCAGCAGCAGCAGAACCCTCTACGATAGCACGGGTTAAACTTTCTAAGCTCCGAAGGTCGCCTAAGTATTCTTCAATGAATCCTCGGCCATAGTGTTCGCCATCAATACGACTAAATCTCAGAGGTATAAATGGGTTTTTGTTTTTAGAATATACTCCCTTAGAGGAGGGAATTTCTACGCTGTTGATCTCTTGGCAAACGTGCCATTTGTTTTCATTAAGGTAGACACAAGTATAGAGATCTAAAGCTTCGGTTTGATTCTTAGTGTAACCTTCAGAATCTTCGTTACCTACAACCAGTTCTTTGGTAGCGGGATCAAGTACATCAGGGGTTACGCTCTCTTTGGTAGCAAGTGCTACTAAGTTTCCAGATGGATCACGTTTACAAACAAAAGAATCTAAAGAAAAGACACGGGCTTCTCCTTTGTCTGGCACATAAAGCAAAGCGTTGCCGCTTACAATCAGATGCTTTAAGGCTTCGAACACAGTTACCCGTAGGTTTCCTGTCTCAAACTCAGCCTGAACAGCACGTTCTACTTGACCAAGAGACTGCTCAATGTCTGCCTGTATCTCCTCGATAGGTACACCTTGATTCTTGATCGAGAAGTAATCGACTTTGAATCTAAAGAACGGAGCATTGGGAGGCAGCAAAGCAAGCAACAGTTTGCTTGAAAGATTGTTTACACCCCTAGCACCCATCCCCTGAAAGGGGGTAGGGTAAGTAGTAGAAGAAGTATTACCTTCAGGCGGAACTAGGTAAGGCAAGGTAAGTTCAGCAGCTTCCCTTGCTCTATCTAAAAACAATCTTCGATCGTCGCTACACTGATCGTAGAAACCTCTGATGTTATCTATGTACATCGTTAATAATTAACTCCAGTTCCAGAAGATTGAGTAGACACTCCTGATGTACGGCGGATTACCATGCCTTGACGGGCGGAACCTCGTCGCCGCTTTCGGCCTTCCCGATCTTTAGGACGAGCCTTTGTCTCAAGGCGAGACACAGTTACCGGAGTAGGCGCAGGGGGTGGGGGCGGGGGTGCTGTTGTATTATTAGATCCTCCTCCTCCTCCGATACACATAGCTATTCCTTTACGTTAAAAATGTTGTTGTTTTGTTCTTCACGAACGTCTTTTAACAGTCTTACTACCGAAACTTGTCCTTGTAAACGACAAATATCACTCAAAGTCTCCTTATCAAGGGGCATTTTGTCAGGAAACCGTAGTTCTAGTGCGCTTATTAGCTCCTCACTTACCAAAGGAAAGTCCTGAAACTCATGCGTCATCTTTAATTTCTCCTATAATTAAAGGCCATTGTATTTCCAGAGACTTTTCCCCATCGTTAGTTAGCAGGTAGTCTGGAAGGATGTCATCGAGTTCTGTTTCAGACTCATGCATATGGTGTTTGCCTATTCTGAATGTTTTAGGCGGCTTCACTTTAACAATCTTACCCTTTAGATTCCTGACATACTCTGCCTCATTGTGGAATCTTACATCAGTAAACACTATTACATCAGCCTGTTCTGACAGGAACTTAACTTGAAGTTCAATTTTTTTAATCCAGTAATCAGGATCTACACTTCTACGATATTCTGTTCCCCACCTTTGAAGCTCCTCTCTAAAAGAACTCTTCTTAGATTCAAGTTCTTCAACGTCGATGTTAGATGCTTCGGCGTATTCTTTTTTAACTTCATCTCCGAAGGCAACTCGCACTACTACTTCAGGTTTAAGCAAGTCTTTGAGTACTTCAAATGCTGTGTCTTTACCTGACCCTGCTTTACCTACCAAACCTACTACTTTTGTGGTGGATTCCATAGCTTTACCTCCTTGGTTTGAAAGTCATAGTCATCGCTTCTAAGTATGTATGCCATACGAGCTTGAGTAAGGATGGCTTTAGACGATGTGACCCCTGACTTGTTAAAGGTTTCTTTGACTGCATCCCAAGTGTGACCAAAGGACTGCCTGTTGACTAGCTTGCCTAGAATTTTTTCAGCAGTCTTAGGCCCAATTTTAGGACACCCGCCATAGTTATCTGTACTGTCTCCGGTAAGAGTTTGGATCATATGATTATAGAAAGCAGCACCTTCGTTTATAGTAATGATACCTTCGTCAGCTTTGTCAGGATTAAACAATCTACAAGGAACAGTTTTAAAATCCTTATCAACACTAACTACGATCCTGTCGTAAGCATCTTTAACTGTCGCTTCAATGCCGATGTAATCGTCAGCTTCTAACCTGTCCTCACACAAAGCACCCCATTCTTTTTTCATATGATCCCTCAAGGCAGGGAGAATCATAGGCTTACGGACAGATTTCCTGTTAGCTTTATACTCAGGGTAAAGTTCTTTTCTGAAATTCTTAGGAGAAGAAAGATACACAGATACTTTCGAGGCGATAAGCTCGTCTTGAAGCATCTCAATAAAATTATCTACCTGAATTTTTCCTTCTTTAGCATCAGCGTGTAGAGTCCACTGGTCGTCTCCCCAATGAACAGGTTCTTCGCAAGACGCTGCAACTTTGTAAGCAATGATGTCTCCATCAATTAATAGGTGTCGTTTAGTCATAGTATTTTTTGTTTACCTACGAACAATTCGTAGCGTGTTTTCAGTACAGGGTTGTTAAAGGTATAGTCGTCCCATTTTTTAAGGGCATAAACTATAGTGTCGTAATTTTTATTAAACACTTTGGCTATTAGATTTACACTGTACCCTTTGTTGTGGAGGTACTGATACAACATAGCTCTAGCGTCTACTGCATCCTGCAATCTTGTAGGAGACTTCAGTAATCTCGTGCTGATACCGAAGATGTACGCAGCATCCGCAATCATCTTGTGTAAGTGAGGTATCTTTATATCTTTTTTATCCATGTTAGTGTGTGTCAGCCCAGTTAGTTCCTGCTTTAGCTTCTCCATCAAGAGGACACTTGAACTTAAAGTAATCTCCTGCCTCTCGAATAGATTCCACAGCTAGAGCCATGACTTTATCTTTATTCTCAGGCCAAACTTCTAGTTGAAACTCATCGTGAACGTGAGCAACAAAGGAGAAGTCCTTGCCCTGAATCAGACCTTCTGTCTGAAGTTTTTCCCACAGATTAACTGTGGCTTTCTTCATTACCAATGCCCCAGCAGATTGAAGCAGAGTGTTAAGTGCGGCGTGGTTACTCCGTATCTGAAGTTTCCTACCGTCCAGACCCATAAGGTAATCCCGACCCTCTAAAGCTTTGAAAATTTTTTCCTTCAAAACTCTCAGGCTAGGTAGAGATTCAAGAAACCTTTTCTTAATGGATGCCCCCTCCTTTGAGGAACCTCCTATGATCTCTCCAATCTTGGCGTCACCAGCACCATAAAGAAACCCATAGATAAATGTCTTTGCATTGTCCCTAGTAGGAAGTCCCGCTGCCTTCTGATTAACAGTATGAATATCATCCTCAAGCAGCTTGTGAGTGTATTCAGGATCGTTCATGTAATGGGCCAAGCATCGAAGCTCAAGGCCACTGGCGTCACACCCAATGAGTACCTTTCCCTCGGAGGCTGTGAACAGGGATCGGTACTCAGGCTCACGGGGTACTTGAGCCATGTTGGGGTATCTGTGGGTGCAACGTCCAGTGACCGCTCCATTAGTCACAACGTGACCATGAAGTCTCCCCTGTCTCTCCAGCTTCATCCAGCCGTTAGCACCGTCAGCTAACTGGCCCATGCGCTTCTGAAGAGTCAGGTAACGAGCGAGCTTCTTTGCTTCTGGGTAGGGTAGCCCAACCAAAACTGTTTCATCTACCTTAGGCTTACCTCCCTCTGTAAACTGATTAGGTTCCCATCCTTGGGCCATAAGCCTTTCAGATATGTGATCCCTACTGGCAGCGTTAAAAGGAATGCGCTTAACCTTATGATCTCCCTTAACTATTTCCTTAGGCTTATACCCAGCAGCTATAGCAGCAGACTTAGTAGAGAACTGCTGACCACCAGCAATCCACCAAGTCATCTTCATTTGGATAACCTTGGGAGGAAAGAGACTCTGGAACTCACTCTCCAGTTCTATCTTTTCGGTAGCCAGTTTAGCGTACAACTGCTCGGCAGACTTAACATCAAATGCAAACCCGTTGAGTTCTTGCTCAGTCATTATCCAAGCAAAGTCATGCTCCAGTTTAATAGCTTCTTCGGAGTACTTCTTAGACTCAAGATGATTGAGCAACTCCAGAGTAACCTTCACATCCTGCTCACAGTAATCCTCCAGTTCTTTAGTCCACTTAGTCAGGTCACTTGACTCCAAGTAAGTACCCTTGAGCATATTCAAACGATAGCCCCAAGCTTTAAGGCTGTGACTCCCAGTTATATTGGTAGGGTAGTCATCCTCCTTGCGGGATCTGTTGATGTCGTAATCCCTAATGTCCGTGTGAATCAGGCGACTCATGGTAAGAGTGTCCCGAACCAGCGCAGAGGGAACCCAGTTATAGAGTTTTCTCAAAGCTGGAAGATCAAAATTAATAATATTATGACCCACTATAACATCAGCTTCGTCCATCATCTTGAGACCGTCCTCAATAGGTGGGCCTTGCATTGTGCTGTTGAACCTAAACACCTCTCTGGTATCAGCGTCCTGCAACACTAGGCAATGACACCTGTGCAACTTGGGAAGCAAGTCGTTGGTTTCTATGTCAAAGACAAGCCTCTTCATAGCTCCTCACCTTCCAGTTCTAGGTGTTCATTCATGCGTCCAGTTTCAGTATCGTACTCCAGCCTAGTGGCTATGCCCGTTTGACCTGACCAACGATTCTTAAGAATACGCACCGTAGATATGTGGCATGACTCGTTGTCCTGCTGATCTCTCTCCAGACCTACGACCATATCACTAAGCTGCGCTATGGCAGCAGACCCTCGGAGTTGTGAGAGGCTGGTAACTGCTCCATCCTCGTGACCCCTACCTTCAGGGCGACGAAGGTGACTCACGAGAATCAGTGCAAAGCCTAGCTCCTCCACCATAGACCGGAGGCGAGTCATGGTGTTGTCGATAAGACGCCGCTCGTCTCCGCCTTCCATACCACTGACCACAATAGACAAGTGATCCAAGAAAATTGTGGTACAACCGCAGCCTGTAACCATGTACCTCACACGGTTAAGCAGGTTATCGCTATCGAGTGAACCAAAGTGGTCGTACATATAGCACCGTCCACTACCCACGGTAGCTTCGAAAGCGATCCTCTTTTCTTCATCCGACACAGTGGTAGGATCAAGATGAAGAGGACGGTTGCAATGGAGACCCATCAAGCCCAGCGAAGTACGCCTGACGTTTTCCTCAAGAGCGATGTATCCTATCGTTTCGCCAGAACTGAGGAGGGAATAAGCAACCTCTTTACACAACTGGCTTTTACCGATTCCAGAACCCGCACAAAAAGTAGCGATCTCTCCCTTGCGGATTCCGTGCGTCAAATCATTCATTGACTGCCACGGATAAGGGAGGGATTCGCATACGATTTCTTTAGAGACGGTCTCCCACAAATCAACGCCGTCTACAATACCATCAGGTCTGTAGGGTCGGGCGTTGAAAATTGATTGTACTACTTCTGCTGCCCTCCCAGCTACCAACATTTCGTTAGCATCCTTGAGGGGGAGAGTAGCTATTTTAGCTTTGCCCACAGGCAGGAGAGAAGCGCAGTCTGTCGCAGCTTTCTTACCAGCCTCGTCATTATCGAACATCAGAATTACTTCTTCAAAGTTCTCTAGATAATCGAGACTAGAAGTAAGCACCTTCCGTGCTGCCGAAGCACCATTAGGAAGAGAAACCACAGGCCATTTGTGGTCGTTTATCTGAGAGACCGACAGTGCGTCGAGTTCTCCTTCAGTAATGACAAGCTTCTTGCCACGACTCCAAAGATGAGACCCGTAAAGACCTGCTTTAGATATGTCACCCACAGAACGGAAGTCCTTCTGAGGCAGTCGTATCTTCTGAGCTATAGTCTTACCGGACTCATCCTTGAAGTTAGCAATGTGGCACACCTTTCCTTCAAAGGAGCCGACCTTGTATCCCCATCGTCGGCAAGTGTCCTCGGTTATGCTTCTTCTAGAAAGCTCCTGAAAATCTCCCTCTGCGAAAGCGGAACCGACAGGCTGTCTTTCATGTAGCTGGCTAGATCCTTGGTTGATATTGTCAGTTTCTCCATTCTCATACGCTTCGCAGACGAAGCAGTAGGAATGACCGTCGCTGTAGGTAGCCCGTCCGTCAGACGAGCCGCATTTCTCGCAGGGTTCATGTGATATAAATGTTGATTCGTTGTTCATAGTGCTTATTCCTTTTCAAACCATTCCTTTGGTGGATTTTTATGGCCCCAAAGAAAGCCATTCTTGTCAGCCCAATCGCAATAGCGGGTATTACTGCGCTTGGATAATTTTAAGTATGCGTTTTGAAATACAAACCTGAGGTCTATCTCTGGATGCTGATCTCTGATCCAAATATGTTTCTTCCTATCTTTCCCGCTAAACAGACCCTTAGCTTCAATATAAAAATTAAACTCAGGTAGGTAGAAGTCGGGGAGGTAGTTAGATTTTTGCTCAGGCTTAACGTATTTAATATTGTGTGGTTCGTAGTCCACCTGCCGCCCTCCCCTTGCGAGGAGGACGGCGAGGTACGCTTCGTACTGCGAACGGTATGCCATCCTTTTACAGATCGTCCACAGTAGTCACGGACTCCTCATGGCTACTGAAAGTAGCTTCCTCCTTGGCTGCATCAGCAGCTTCTTCAGGAGCCTTGTAGCCATCCTCCTTGGCTGTAAAACCAAAGCCAGCCGCACTGTTGGATTGGTACTCAACCAACTCCACAACCTGAACGGCGTTGAGTCGCAGAGTAATGCCACAACCCATAGTAGGCGTGTAGTACGTTTGCGGGGCAAACTGAATGACAAGCTTGCTGCCGCCACCGATCACTGGGCCTGTGAATCCCTTCAACTGAGAATCAACAATCTTAGGACGTTGCGTCCAACTCTTGCCAGTGCGTGTAGTGACGTTGTGCTTCAACTTAAACTTGAAGTCAAACTCGCCAGTAGGGTTTCCGTCATCGTCGTGAACCTCAGTGTAAGGGAGGTTAGCTTTTTTGACAGAAGGTTTGCGAAGCCGCTTAACTTCTTCAGCATGGAAACCGTCAAGCTTTGCTTCTAGTTTTTCAACAAGCTTCGCACCATCTTCAGCAGAGAGACGAAGGTTAACCGAGAACACTCCGTTAGGATCAAACTTAGTGTCGGGCTCGTTGAGTCGAGGGTAAACAGCTACACCCTCAGGTGTAGTCCAGTATTCAATGTTGTTAGCCATAATAGTTAGTCGTTGCGTTGCAACTCCGTGCTGCAACTACGAATACATATACTTTGAGTGCCAAACTTCGTCAACTGAAAACTTTCCAATAATTTTGGAGAGATCTTTTTGAAAGTCATAATAACACTGTTTTTCCAGTGTTTTTCGAGTAAAAATTTTTTCGAAAAAAATGTTAGAATCATTTCTAAAAATTTTTAGGTACGCTTGTTTCACATTTTTTATTAACTCAGGAAGGTTTGGAGCATGAGTACCAAAGCAATCGTGAATCGAGTACACATCAGTCAACGCCGTTGATGATAGTGCCATATGCATAATTGAAGCATCGAGGCTGTGAACAAAATTTGGAGCAAAACTTCTAGCTATTTTTGTTCTGTCTAGCTTGTCTGTAGGCTCCCTGTAAGTGAGGCTATGTGACTTACCAAGAATGTAAGATGAGCATTTGTGTATTTTTTCCTTGCGGTAGTCGAGGGTAATAGGGAATCCTGACGGCGACAGCCAACTCACTTCACCTTCGTGACCTTCTGCGAGTCCCTTAAGATACCTTAGTACCTTAGGATACTTAGGGTATAACCTAGAGAATATATTTATTATAGTCTTAGCTATAGTATCTGCTTTATCTAAGGTATCCTTAGTGTACTTAACTCCTAACCAAGCTTTAGTTATTTCTATTGCTCTGAAGGTAGTACAACCATAAGGGATGGTCATCACAATGGACTTCACCAAGTCTCTTGTTATCGGGATGTTTAACTCAGCTTCGACTTCGGTTTGTATTCTTGAATAGATGTCGTGCTTAGAATCGTTGGTCAGGTTTGTCCATAAAGCACCTTCTTCGTCCTTAAGGATTAAGCTTAAAATCTGTAGCCCGTTAGAAGAAGCATCAGCAGAAACCGGAAGAGAGGTTTCCCCTGTCTCCACAGCATTAGCATAATCAAAAACCCACGCTAAGAATTGCCAAGGGTTTTTAGCGTCTGCCCACCACAAAAACCCAGTAGGGTTATACAAAGTTTCCTTCACCTTTTCCTGCCAATCAGAGTCGAAACCTCCGTACAAGTTTGCGCCATGTTCGATTAGGTTAGACATGGATTGTCCTACCTCTACTTTCCTCTCAAACTTTAGCAAAGCTCTGGCTAGATCTGGGCCTTGTGGGTTCAGGAAATTGGGTATGCAGTATGCCCTTCCTCTGAAATCCATTTGATGCGGGAAGTACATGGTCTTTTCCATGTATTCCCTAGCTACCCAGAGCATCTTAGAAACCCTAAGCCTAGAAGACCGTAGTGCGTGGTCTTCTCGGTAGTACTTAGCGGCTTCATACTTCCATTTCTTTTTAGCTTCTTCGTTGGAATCAAAGTCAGCAGGTTTGGGCGGTATGTTATCTAAAGCAAACGGAGGAAAGTCAGCTACTTGGTATTGGTTAGCCCAAAAGTAATGAGCTACGTCATACACCTCTTGGTTTACGACCCAAGGAGTGCTTTTTAATTTACCTACAGCTTGGCGAGGTATTGTTAGGTTTACTCGGTCGAGAAGTTCCCACTGTTTTTCTGATTTAGTACTAATAACAGCATCGCTATATCCACGAGGCGATTCTGAGGGCAGGTAAAGCGGGGCTAAGGTTTCGTTAACTTCGTTAAAGTTCGAGATCCATTTTTGGGTAGCTTCTGTGGGTTTTAAAGTTAGGACACGCTTATTGCCGCCGCTGATGATAGTATAAACTTCTATGAGCCCTGTTTCTTGGATGAACAGGTGAACCATTGTTGACCCAATCTTGATGCGCTCGTTTGTAGTCCACCCTTTCCAGTTTATCCCGTATCTTTCAGCCAGCGATCTAGACGAGTACTTTCTGTATTTGAACCCAACACGCTTGTTTAAAGAGAGCTTTAGGTATTTCCAATCGTCTGGTCTAGTTTCCTTGAAAAGCCTGAGCCTACTTTCCTCTTCTAGAAACGAAGCTATTTTTATGGCTGTAGCTGTAAGCGGTTGTTCGATACTGACGCTATCGAGTATGACTCGGCACGTTATGTCGGTGACAACCTTTGAGGGGATGTTATGAAGAAGGAGGACTAACCCTTTGTTGTAACCTGCTTTATCTTCGGTTAGCCATTTGTGTATCTTTTTGTCTAACGCAGGGATACAAGCTTTAGCTAACTTTCGTCCATATTTAGTAGAGGCTTCGCACTGTTTTTCTTTAAGCTTTTGATTTACTGAGCGGTATCTTTTCCGCCCCATGTCGTTCATTTCCTGTTCCTTCATTCGGATCTAATCCCCAACCGTCCCATTCCTGTTCTGTTCCTTCCATCGGCTCAAAGGAGCCACGGCTATTTATTGTTCCAAAGTCTAGGATACCAGAGCAACCTTTAATGCAATCTATATCCTTGATTCGAAGAATAGCTTTACGAGTTTTGTCAACTCGAAGTCTAACCGCAGTAGCAGCTTTAGGCGGTTTTGGAAGGAAAAGCTCAGGCACGGTTTCTAGAGCGGTTAACTGATTTACGCACAATAGCTAGATTAGAATGAGAATTATTACTAGGGTTATGGTCTTTATGGTGTACGTCTTTACCGTCACCTTTTTTAACACGACCCATAGCCATCAACCTACGGCGAGCTTTGTTACGCATTGCCCTACGTTTCTTTTGCTCAGGTTTCCCTTGGTAGTTATCGTACTCTAGTCTGTAATTCCTAGCCATTTGATATTCCTTCTAATCTAAATATTATTTTTAGTCAAGGTTCGCATGCTCAGCGGCGTTGATGATAGTAGTTGATAACCTGAGCGACGAGCGACGAGCGACCGACCGACGTAGCGAGCGCAGCGAGCGGAGGAGGGAGGGAGCGAGGAGCGAGGAGCGGGTTTGTTCCTTGGCCTGTCCGGCCTTGAGGACTTCCGATGCAACTGGAAGTTGCCTCCCGCCGAGCGAGCTTGCGAGCGAACGGGTGAGCCGAAAAGCAATCTGAGCGCAGCGAAGGTAGCTTTGACCGACTGGCAGCTCCGGTTGGGCGAGGCGAGACCGAAGGTCTGGGGAGCTGCCAGGCGGTCTGAGCAAAGCCCAGATGAGCGCAGCGAATCCGGGCTCTTGCGAGAGCGACCGTAGGGAGCGAATGGTTTGAATGGTTGATTTGAAGGCACAAAAAAAAACCCCGAGATTCCCTTACGGGAACCCCGAGGTTGTGTTGGTTTATCTTAGATTGATAAACTTATCTTCATCTGGATTTTCTTCTGTAGGATTATCTAAGTGATAGTATTTTCTATATCTGTCTAGGTGTTCTTGAGTCTTAGTATCTTCCATGAAGTACTTAATGGTACAAGTTACTAGAAACGATATAATCACTGTACATACAATCCACAATGCGAATGCCAGTATGGTTCCTATTGTTGGATGTATGTTAGATAACTTCATGGTTTTCTATGCCACACCCCATACCGTAGTAATCGGTAGGCTTGGCTTTAGTGTACGAGTTAGTTCCTGTTTTGACGTAAGTACTGCCTTTTGTTGTGCTGTAGTTCTTTTTCTTTTTACCGCTTGGTTTGTAACTAATCTTCGGTTGATTTTCTTCAAAGGCCATGCTTGCTTGTGTGTACCCCAAGCTACCTCTGTTGAATGAAGGCATATCAGTGAACTTCTCCACTTTGACTTGCCCTTCTTCGTTTATCCTGCAAGCCCAGTTATCCTTTAGTTCGAACGCTGGAGTTGCTACCAGTTCTAGTGATTTTGCTAATTGAGATATGTAGTCTTTGCGTGTTGCAAATACCAAACATCCATTGTTTAAAGAAGGTATAGCTCCTGCGTACAGTGAAGCTCTTTCTCCTTTTGCTACAATGAACTCATTATCTGGTGTGATAGTAAGTGTAGCTGCATAACCAGTTAGGTAGTCACTCCATGTGTGGTGTCCTGCTTCGTAGACGTAGGAGTTTAATAACCACTCTGAGTCGCAAGTTGAGTATCGTTTGTGCAGATACTTTAGGTCGTCTTCGTTACCTTCGAAGTCAACTACACCGTTATGTACCATAGCGTACCCTTTCTTACGGAATGGGTGTGTGTTAGCTATAGTTTTACCGTTGGTTGCAATACGTCCGTGTGCAATGAACGCACCAGTAGGAGCATCTGCGTGTCCACTGGACAGCATATCCATTTCTATTGCGTTACCTAGTTTGCCTAGGTGTTGTTTGGTGTAACCGACTGATCCAATACCTTTGAAGTCTGTAGGATTTACATACTTTTCACAGTAGTATGAGTGTTTTTTGGTTTGCCTTTGCTTTGTTGCGTAGGCGAATCCAAATCCATCCCGTTGACTAGACACTAACTTTTGAGAAGTTAATGCTAAAGTGTTGAGTTGTTTTCGGGTTAAACCCTTTACGTTAGATAGTCCAATAATTTGACACATGATAGTATTCTTTCTTTCTGTTAGTTGTTATTCGTTTTCTGCCATAGTTTCTGTCGGAGTATCTGTACTTAGCTCCAACTTGTTTAGTTCGTAGTGACGTTGCACTACCCATTGTTTTAGCTCTGGTTCAGCTTTGGATGACATGAAGTCACTCATGCTTCCCAGAGGTGTGTAATGATCCTTGATGAACAGTAGGAGTTCTGCCCACTTGATTATCTTGTGTGGGTTGAGTGATCCCGAGTGCAGTCGGCATTCTATTGCCTTGCGGCTACTTACATGAGAAGTGAATGCGTAGTACTTCTCTGTTGATGAGTAACCTAGCGCACAGTACCTGTTGTTACGTCTGCTTGCTGGTACGATTTCTTTTAACCACGGTAATGCACAAGCGAACCTTTTACCTCTGGTATGCATAGCCTCTGTACTGAGGTCACGCATATCTAAGTGAACGTGAAGCCCACATTCTTTGGAGAGTTCACATTTATTTTTTCTTAGGTGGTCTGTTAACTTGAATAACCTGCCCCACCTACCTTGTTGTAACATGATGCGAACCTCTTGTCCTCGGTGGAACTGATGTTCTGCTTTAGGTGATACGGATACGTCATACCCCCAGCTAACACCATAGAGTTCTTTGGTTGTGTCTGGGAATTGGAAGTCGATGTCGCCTCGTTCGTACACAATGCGTCCATCGTCATCTTCTCTTGATTTAGCTCTAGCAATGTACTCTAGTTCTATACCTATAGCAGTTCCGTGAGGTAGAACACTTTCCATTACTCTGTTTGGACTCATTGTGTTCCAAGACTCTTTGAATTGAGCTACTTTATCAGAATATGATAGTACGTTTTCATTATACTCCCGTCTGTACCATGTACGTTCGTCTTTGATTGTTCTCGCAATCTTACGGGCGAACTTGGCTATACGAGGTGTGACTCCATTTGATTCTAGTAGAGCTTTATCTCCATCGGTTAGGCAATCTCTCCAATTATAGTCGTAACCAGATCTGAGCTGACCCCCTGTTCTGTAAGGAGATGATAAGGAATCAATACCGTGGTTATCTTGTATTCGTTGGATTAACCCGTAGTTTTTTAGGGCTGTGATGACCATGCCTTTGTTGGATAGGACTCTCGTACCATCGTTAAGGACATCGTATTCTAGAGGGATTCTTGAGTTGAACTCTCCTCTTTCGATTTGTTTGTGCAGAGCTAGGTTTATCTGTTGTTTTTTCTTTATGTTCATAGTGCTAGTTATTTTTGATGATAGTTTCTACTGTTGGCTTGCCCTTTAGTGCATCATCGGCCACTTCAAGGGTAAGAGTTACTGCGGTGACGTAGGCTAGGAACCTACTCCGAGATATTTCTTTGATCTCTCCTTCATCAAGTCCTTTGAGTAGCTTTACAGATGTTTTGTGTGCCATCTGTACGGCTTCTCTTGCTTGGATTAGTTGAGCGTCTGTTAGGTTATCTATTATAGACATAGGTATAATCTGTAGATGAATGCTGTTATTACGGTGATAGTACCTGCAAGGCAGATAACTCCAGTGATTAGTTCAGTTAGTTTCATTATGCGTCCTCCTTTGGAAAGAGTTCGTTCCATCGTTCAGGTGTGATTCCGGTCATTAGGAACTCACGTTCTTCTGCGGATAACTCAGCGAATGCGTGTTGAATGAGATCACCTGATTGCCAGAGTAGATACTTATGTAAGAACTTAAGCATACCCATGTTTATGGTCATCTCGCCTTGTCCAGCTACGGTTGATCGTTGGACAACCACAGATCCGGTAGCCTTTTGTCCATTCTCGTGGACAAGAAACTCACCATCTTTGGTTGCGAAGTGTGGTATTGGAGCTATGTGGCTCTTTCTTGAGTTGTGGAAATGTAAGTAGTTTGGGTGTCTTACATCTATTAGTGTTTGTTGTGTAGTTTTCATAGTATTATATATGATAGTATTTATTGTCATTTGGTTTAAAGCCAAGGTAAGCCCGACATTGTGGTATCGGACTTACCTTGGGTGAGGAGATGGTTAGGAACGTGTGTCGAACCAAGATTTAATATCAAGAGATTTGATGCCGCCATGTGCATCACGAGACGCACGAGCTGTGATCCACATCACCTTGGTAGGTACATCACCGGAAGTTGGGAAACCAGACGGAGCTGATTCGTCCCAATCAATAGGAGGCAGAATAGTACCAATGAAGTCGTAGCTTTTACCGTCAGCAGCACGAGTAAGTTTACCTTCACCCATCTTGTCAGCGACAATCTTTTGTAATTGAGTCGTGAGTGTTACCTGTTGCTTGAGTTTCAGTTCGAGTTCAGCAATACGTTGTTTGTCTGTTGTTTCCTTAGTTTTATTAGGCATGATAGTATTTTGATTTCCATCATTTGATGCCAGAGACCCGATCCCTGATCTTATCAAATAATATACGTCCCTATTGAATAGGTGAGTCAAGGGCTGGCGACTCAGCCTGTGGCTTGCGGCAGAGGTTTCTCAGTCTCACTGAGACCTCAGACATATAAGCCAAGCAAGCTGCGGTTATCCTCGGTGCTTACTCCGTGGATCACCCAGTTACTTGGCTTATATGACGGTGACGCAAACACTGAGCGTGTCGCCAGTGCATTTTACCCTTTACCACCTATTCACCATAGAACCCGCGTACTGGCGCCAGTTGTTTCTGATGCTGGAAATTCAAGATCAAGGGAAAAGCCTTGGCTTTTAGGCATAGGAAACTCGCGGAGCAACCACGGCAAAGCTGTGGTTGTCGCGGAGTTTGCTTGCCGACCGGATCTTTAGGCATTGCTTGTGCTACCGTGTGTTTCCCCAAGAAAATAAGATAAAAAATAAACCGTGCTTTCTCTGTTTATTTTTTAAAACCAACGCGACTAAAAGACGTTGGCTACAAAGAAGATGATAGTATGTTAACTTTTAGTCTCGTTGGTTGGTCTTTTTTCTTTGGAAACAGTAGGTAAGCAGAAGCTATGCCTGAATTTCCTGCATCAGGTCGTGTTATTTTTAGACAAATCCAAAGAGAGTTTGAGATTAGCCGACATATGGTCTCGAGGCGGGCTAGGCGATGTCGAGTAATCTCTCAACTCTCTTGGATTTGGCGTGAAGAAAATAACACGGCCCAAGTCGCTGGTTGGAGCTTGCGGCAGCACACTGTAATCCAATGAGCAGAATCATTGGTGGTAATCCAACGAGCCAAAGCGTTGGTGGTTGATCAATCTAGCCAAAGAGATTGTCGTAATCCAATGAGCGAAAGCATTGGTCGTGATCAATCGGCGAAACGATTGTGGTAATCCAACGAGCCAAAGCGTTGGTCGTGGTACAGCGGCGAAACGCTGTCTGCCCTTTTGATGGCAAGGTGAATGGCGCGTGTAAATTAAAATGATAGTAGTTTAAGTTGCTGGTTTTCTGGCGCTAGTGGTGTACTGTTGCAATGGGAGTCATACGGTCGTACTCGCCGCGAGGAGCGGATACTGGATTTACCTAGTGGATTTCTTTGGATGTTCTCGAAGAGGTTATCCGAATAAATACACGGTGACATCGTAAGGGCAGTCGGAATCCAACGATCGAAAGCGTTGGTCTTGCGGAAGCATCGTGATCCAACGGCAAGACGTTGGGCCTCGCTGGCAAGCGTAGTGGTCAAGCGGCGATACGCTTGAGTTGATATTAATTTGCGAGATGAGTGAACCGAAGGGAACGAAGGAGCAACTGGTTACGCTGGCATCCTTTGAGTTATCCGAAGGATAACCTTGGGCCAAAGCCCAAGATGCAATCAACAGGTAAGGACGCAACGACGTCGGTAACCACAGAAACTGCTAGTAACTGAAGATACCCCCCTCCCCCCTTGAAGTTTTCTGCGGGTAGTCCGTCCTGTTGATTGTATTCAAAGGATGACAGCGGGGGTTGTTCCTGCTACCGGATAACGATATACCCCCTCGAATTATTTCGTGAAAAACCACAGTTTCTCCATAGAGAAATTTCTGAAAACTCGAAAATACCCGATCACTTTTGATCGGCTACAGATTTTGCCGATCATTTTAATAGAGAAATAATCATCAATAAAAAAGAAGAATACCTCTTGACAACCTAAAGGTTCATCCATAGGTTCTCCACAGGTTTCCTACCGAATACATGCTCTTGAAACCTTTCAAGTTCTCTAGTTATTCTAGTATCCTCTAGTTCCTTCTGTGCTTCTTCTCTAGTTCTACTGAGGTGTTCTACCCAATAACCACAGGCCATACTTAAAGCATCTAAACGGTCATCATGTCGTAAACTTCCTTTATCTCTAGTGAGTCTACTAAGTTGATAACATAAGGAGTAACTTAAGCCTGTTTTATTTATAGTATCTTTATTACAAGACCTATAATCCTCTAAGATAACCTTAGGGTCTATAATGAGGTGATGATTATTAAGAAGAGGTTCTAGTGTGTCTATTATCCTAAGTTCTTTCTGCTTACTGTGTCTTATTTCTTCTAAGGTAACTGGATAATTAAGTTTTTTAAGGGTTTGTCTTAATAATTGAGAAAACATCCCATCTCCGAAGTTAGACTCAACAATGATCCTGTTTATATTCTGATCTTTGGCTATTTGAGCTAATTTAGTCAGTGTTGTCTCATCGTAGCCTCCCTTAAGACCTCCAGCCTTAGTGACAAACAACTGAGAGGCCAGTATTTTCACTACAGCATACCCTGTTTCGTCTTGTCCTCTTCCTGAGGGGTCAATAGCCATGACTGACCCTGTGTATTTCTCATGGCCTTCTGAGACCTCCATAGGGCGATAGAAATAATCACCACTAAAACCAACGCTAGGTAGATCTTTGAGAACCAGTTCAGGACTAGAAGCCCACACTAGCTTTGGAGAAGCTACGTCATTACTGAGGGGATGGACTACAAGATCAGTAAGTTTCAACGGGTATCTCTCAAGGTCACTCAGGCGGCTATCCAGCATGAACTGTAGGGCAAACCCCATCTTACCATAGGACATCTCTCGTTCCTGAAGGTCTATATCATCGAATCTGTCTGGATCTGTAGGCCGTAAAGCTAGTGATTTATCACTGTCTAGCTTTTCGTGGATATAAGGAGCCAATCTGTCTCCGTAAACACTATTTACGTCTTTATCGGGGTACTTCGCTGGCCATATTCGTGTTGTATATCCTCTTTGAAGGAGTTCGTTGTAGAGTGTTTCTTCTGATTGGGGAGTACCAAGAAAAATAATCCTACCGTCAGGCTTCAGAACAGCCTCAAACTCCTTAACGGTTTCCCCCAGACGATCCCTCATTAGCTGAGTCATGCTGTTATTGGCCGACTCAACGTCATCAGCAATGATGATGTCTGCACGAGAACCCGTAAGCTGCCCTGTGATCCCCACAGATTTAACGCTGGGAGCGTGAGCAGCAGGAGCTGGGCCTACATCAAAGCTAATCTTAGATGATCTCTGGTCTTCATGGGGCTTCAGATGCTGCAATATGGGCATTTCTGAGATTAACCTCAGGGTAAACGTACTAAAGTCGTCAGAACGGGTCTTAGAAGCAGAAACAACCAGAAAGTTAAGCTTAGGATTCAGGAGAAGCTGGTGAACCACAAAGGCACTGGTAATCCAGCTTTTGCCTACCCCACGGAATGCTTGAATAACTAAACGCCTTGGGCCATGCTGAACGAACTGAGCGATGTCGTTCTGAATAGGCGTAGGGTTTGGCAGGTTCAGGTGCTTCCAAACAAGAAAAAGGAAGTTTCTGAAGTCTTTCAATCTGGGGTCTATACCAGATGTGCGTTTCTTGGAGCGTGAAGGGGTCATAGAGACGTTTTTATACCATGAGTGAGTCCGAACAGCCTGAACACCTTAAAGAGCCTCCTAAGCCCTATTCTGCGCGATACAGAGGGTACTACCTGATTGAGAAGAAACTGGGTCGGGAGAAGGCTTTTGGAGAAGCTCTGTATCCTGAAAAAACTATTTTCATAGATCCTCGTCAAAATTCTAAAGAAATGATGGATACAATTATCCACGAACTGTTTCATGTTATGCCGTTGAGTCGGGGGTGGAGTGAGGAGGATGTGTGTAAGTCTGCTGAGATTGTGACGTATTTTCTATGGAAACAGGGCTACCGGAGAATACAGAAATAGGATTAAAATAAGTACGAAGGGTTTCTAGAAACTCCAGCCAAGTTTTAAGGTCAGCATCAGATTTCCCAAAGTTTGCAAAGCGACAGCAAAGAACCACGTTACCTTCGATGTAACCTAGATTTGAATCCACTCGATCCAGAGAAACTCTTTGGGGATGTTTCGGGAGACAGGAAGTCAAGATGGGAACCTTAGTCCAGAAACAAAGTCCTTTTTGATGATGCCAGAGATGATCTAAGTAGCTCTTTTCAATTTCTACTTTAATCAAATCTCTCTTTTTACGGATTACAACAGAACACCAAAGCCTGTACTGCCAGTTTCTAGTACAATACTTTCTTTGAGATTTTCTATGATTCTCAGCCTCCGACTGAGATAATTTTGTCCTCCGAGTCGTCATAGGGTAAGTCCTCTGCAATGTTAATCAGAGGGCTACTGGATTCAGCAGAAACTGTTATATTATTATCCTTCAGCATTTGTCGAGCAACATTTAGGTCTGTAGGGGTAGCAGTACCTTCCTGAATGCGGGTCAACAGTTCTGACGCCAGTGATTCGTGAATCTTTGCTAGGGTTTCTTCGGATAGATCACTCACTTTCAATCCTTTGTTCTAATCGGTTAATATAAAGACCCAAAGCTTTAACAAAAGCTGCTCCCTCTTCAGATTCCACCGCCATCTCCAAGCCCTTCGGATGAGCTTCCGCTATCTCCTGAAAGCCGTTCAGCTTCACGCTGACGCAACCTCCGCTCACGAGCAGTAGCAATAAGATCAATAAGCACTTTATCTTTTTCATCTTTTCGTTGTTGGGCAGCTATGGCTGTTCCCAAGTCTCCTAGCCGCTCCAAAGCATCCACAATTCGTGGTATGGCTTTGGCAGCAGCTAGAAGCTCGGTGAACATGGTAGCGAACCATTTTTACTAAGGCCGATGAGTTACGTCACCATCTTTACCAGACGATGCGTATTCTTTCATAGCGTCCACGATTCCCTGTCCTCCAATGTAGGCAGGGACGATTATAATTACAGCACTAACCAGTTGCTCCGTCAGTTCAGGAGAAAGGTTGAGCCATTCAGTAGCGGCAACGGTCAAAAGACCGCCTACAGCCACCCACAGTTTTCTGCTTTTTAGTTTATCTTTCATGTTATTCTCCACCAAACAGTTTAGAGAAAGCTGCTGCCCCACCCGCAGATCCAAGCCCAATGGCCCCTACGAGCTTCCAACGAAATTCTTCGAGATACTTCAGCCTTAGCGAGTGATTATTCATCCGCTCCGCAATCTCATCGAGGCGATCAGCTATAGCAATTTGGCGGGACTCAATCCGAGCCAACTGTGCTGACAATGAATTGGGATCATACTCCGCCATCTTTAGGTTCCTCCGCGTTCTCTATCCGATCAAGGCTAGCCTGTTGATCTGGATCTAAGGGCCATTCGGGCTTGATTTTATCAAAGTCTTCGTAGGTTTCCGCAGCAACATACGCCACTTCTAGCCGATCCGCTTCCGCAATTACAGCGGCACGAAACGCTGCCCAATCTTCAGCTACCACTCGGCTACGCTCTACATTAGCAATAACCATCCAATCAGATTGAGCCAACAGTTTGCCAGCGGTATCCTTGGCCTTCATTACTGCGGTGGACTTTTCACGATCAACTGGCGCACGGACTACTGGAGGCTCCTCAGGCGTAACCCAAGTAATGCCTTGAGCTTCCTTGGCTGCCGCTGGTGCTGTTCGCAACCAATTAGAAGCAAATTTTATGTTGTTTAGAGTGAAACTCTTGTCCATCGGGAGCGCCCGACCTTCTGTTGTGATATATGGCATGATTAAATCCTATCTTGCGTTGGCGTGTTTTAGGGGTGACTCGCTGAAACAGGCATACACGAAACTCGTATTGTTTTGGTTTGTAACAGACCCCGAACCCCTCAACTTAAATCCGTTAGCTGTGAAATCCGCTTTGTTCGAGGCTGCGGTGTCTTCGTCGTTACTTGTGTTTGGCTCAAGAAATTTATCAACTACGTTGTAACCATCCCGCTTGTTGTCTAACAGAAACCAATCCTGTGATGCGCCTATGTTTTTTATTAGCACAAAAGCTGGTCGGAATCCGGTGTAGATAAATGGCCCATCCGCGTCTCCATTGCCCGTGTAACTCCCAAACTTTGAATAACCTTCGACGCCATCCCATCCGTAGAAGATAAAGTCTTTATTGTTTTTAACTGGTTGGATAGAGCCAGACCCACTACTGTAATCAACCCAATAAATATTTGTTAGCTCTGCTTGGTGTTGGGTGTCATCGTTTTTGTTGGTAAAAAATCCTGATGATCCTGTGCTATACGCAACTCCGTAGTTATCAAAAAATATTTGGTAAGAAGCATCGCCTAAATCTTTATGCCAAATTAGCCAGTCTGTTGAGTCATCATCCCTGTTTTTACAAATTACAAAATCTAGGGGTACGCCGAGTGAATGATTAAACAGCATCGAGTCTGATTGAGAGTCAGAATTACCCGTGTAGGTAAACATCGTGAACCCAGCCGCAGCGTTATACTTCTCGGAGTTCGAGCTTACGGTTGTCCCACCCCCAGCGACCACAGTTCCAGTAGTTGATTCATTGGCCGTGCTGTAGCTAGAGTGTTGGTAAAACGTATCACCATCGCTAAACTCTGTAGAAGAGTCCCCATCATCGTAGTAGTAGCTTTGAAGGTTATTGCTGCTATCGTCATCAAGAGATACGTCTATGTTATACCAATCAGAAAAATCGCTATCGCAATCCCATACTATTTTAATCTTTTGAGGGTCGTTTGTTTTAATATCCCACTCGTTTGAATAACCACCGCTACCGTCATCTGTAGTAGGTTGCCCAACTTCCCCAATCTCTGCTGTGCCTTCGTAGACTTTTAACTTTGTATTTCCCCAGCCATCAGTTTCACCAGACATATAATCTGATACTGTAAGGGTAAGCGTGTCGGAATAGCTTGCTGAAGCAGAAGGAGTTTGGTGGGCTTTCCAGTTCCAGCTAATGAAATCTTTACCAGAAGCATTTGTGTAATCGTAAGACCCTGAAGCAAGAGTGAAACCTTCACTTCCAGTGTCGCTATCAAAGGACGCTACACGCTGGGTGTTATCCTCGTTGTCCCTGCTGTTAGACGCTAATGCCCCAGCAGAGAGTCCACGGGCTGAATCATACAGGCCGTGGTAGTAATTCGAATCCTCTCTGCGTTTAATCCAAGTAAGGGCTGGAGTGAATCCAAGGTTTATTTCTTCACCACCACCTTCACCCTCATACGCTTTTGCCTCGAAATGCTCTGACGGGGTGACGGACGGGTCATCGAAATTGCTGGTGTTAAGTGCGGTAGCTGTTGTGCTTCCTATATCTGGAGCAGTCCCCCACCATTCACCAGCTTCAAAATATCCGGTAATCTGGTCTATGCCATTATCGTGCGAGGTGGCTGTAAATGTTGCACTACCATCAAAATCAATGCTGTCGGATGATGTAAGGCTTTTAAGAAGTGTCTTGGTTCCATCTGATTCAACTTCGTAAAAGTCGGCTTTGTTGTTGGCTCCGTCAAACGCGATGCCTAGACGGTTGCTGCCAACTGCGGTAACTGAATGACTGCCATCTGGCGATTGGACAGTGCCG
>MDTG01039111.1_pt1 | contig 40257 bp, 29 predicted proteins | sample 811421 | NCBI WGS metagenome assembly MDTG01 (sample SAMN05326645, study PRJNA326480) | marine metagenome | isolation source: seawater | place: Pacific Ocean: South East | collected 2011 | reverse complement strand
TGGATAAAGAACCAGTATCCGCATCAGACTCTGTAGCATGATAGCTAACACTAAGACCTGTCTGACCATTTAAAGCCTCAGCATCCTTATCAGTTAATGTGAAACTAGTTATACCATCTGTATCATCATCACAACCATTTAGTGGGGTCATTAATGTAGCAAACGGAATAGGATCAACAATAAGATCAAAATCAGTAGTTGCATAACAAGCGGGAACACCAGCCTCTTCAACACGAACATAAATGGTTTGACTTGAACCTGTGATAGGACTAATCAATGGAGAATCACCCGAATCTGCATCCGTTTGTGAAATATGATAAGTGACAGTAAAAGTTAAAGGATCCTGAGCCCCTAGAATTGCAGATGTTTGCGTTTCTAAATCAAATGTGGCCTCTAAGTTACCTGAGGAAGTCTCATCGCATAAAACAAGATCAGTAGGAGTGTTTGCCTCTGCCTGATTGGATACAATCAAACTGAAAACAGGATCTTTACTAGCAATGTAACAACCTGCACCTCCGACACTCTCAACACGAACATATATTTCTTGAGGGTTAGATATATTAGTATATGGGCTAACTAAATTATTGACTCCTAGATCTGCATCGTCATCATTTAAATGGAATGTGACTATATAATCTGAAGGTAGCTGTGTGCCTAAAACAACTGTGGTTTGTAGTTCTAAATCAAATACTTCAGCACCATCATTTGATACGTCATCACAAAGGACAACGTCTGATACTGGAAAAATATCTGGGGCGTCAAGTACGTTTAATTGAAATGTTTCAATTTCAAAGCAATTTGAATCAAGATATTCGAATCTAACATAAATTACTTCATCATCAAAACCTTCATAAGTTGTTAAATTTACTATGCTGTTTGAATCGTTTTCTGCATCAAGCTCAGTATTATGAAAAGTAACAACAAAATTATCCGGATTTGGATTTGGAGCTAACACAACTGGTTCATTTTGAGATAAATTAAAAATTGAAGCAGAGGTTACTGGGTCGCAAATAAATAAATCGTTAGGAGTATTACGGACAAGTTCAGGTAAAACATCAATACAAATTTCATCAGAATATTGACATCCGAAATTATCTTCAACGGTATATGTATAACAAAACTGTCCTTCTCCATTTGGTGCAATGGTTATAACATCTCCATCAATTTCGATAATAGTTGGTTCGTCTCCTTCCCAAGCACCTGATACAATTTCAGGTGTAAATGAAAGTGAACTGGGTAGAATACTACTATCAAAATTTAAAGTCCATGCAAATATGTAGCCATTATCTTGGCCGATATTATCAGTTATTCTAATAGTCCAATTACCATTAAGTGATGAACCGACAAGTGGACCCATTGGCTGTACAGGTGAATATGTTCCTGCTGGAACAAATGAGTCATTATAAGTTCCTGGGCCATCACCACTTATCCAAGGACCACCAGCTTGAATCCCTTCAGCTAATGTTGGAAAAGTATCGTCAGGAACAAAACAATACTCGTACCCCACTCCAGGTGTAGAATTGGCTGAATTTCCGTCAACTTGACCTGTGGCCCAAGGCTCACCAAGGTTAGCTGTACCTCCTGAAGAATAGGCGTGTAAAAAAATAGATTGACCGCTAGGTGAAATAAGTTCAATATCTAAATCGCCAAGGTATGAGTGCTCAAGAACTAAACATACACTAGAAATTTCATTTACACTTGTCATTGTAAGATCAGTGTCAAAACAATCAACAACAATTGATGTTTCATATGACACCCCGCTTCCATCTGGTAAAAAAGTAACGTCACTTTCTGGTGGTGTACATTCATTTATGTATTGAACAGGTGTAACTAGAGGGGTGATTGTTGAAGTACTACCAAAACAAACAGGATCTAGAGTGTCCTCAGTCGCTATGAATTCAGGAGTTGTACTAACCCATATTATTTGATCAATTTCATTTGTACTTTTACAACCCTCAGGAAAAACAGAAGTGTTTGTATCCCAGATATTTAAATTTGCTATATATACACCTGGTTCATCAAATGAAAAGGTAACAGACTGACCACTTATAGTACTCCCGTCTCCAATATCCCATTGATAAGCTGCACCAGTACCACCTCCAGGTTCGGAAAATTGACCACTACCATTAAGTGTAATTTCATCTCCTGGACAAACTAGTATAATCCCTTCTGAATTAAGTGCTGGAGAAGTAGAATCTAACTGAGAGGTAATCGTTTGACATTCCGCAGGTGGATTTATACAGGATATAAACGCTAACCACCCTGAATTTGTGTTAAATCCATCACTCTCAAAAACAATGGTCAAACATCCAGATGTGTTGGTAAGAGTGGCTGCAACTGTTTCAGGGCCATTGGTACCTGAATATTCACCAATTAACGTGGCAGGGTCAGTAGCATCTGAAGCATTATATATACTCATGATATCAGCAAAATTTTGTGTAGCAAATTCCGTAAAAACTAATTGTGTAGATTGACCAGCATTTTCTGGACAAATAGTGTACGTGAAATTTTCGTTATTACTGTATTGACCAGGATTTTCTCCATCTACTGGACCACCTGAATCATAGAAAAGACCATTACATGTAGTAACCGTGTCATTTGTTATAATATATTCTGGTACTTCAACACAGACAGGGATGGTACCAGGTTTAAACTGGCTTTGAAGTATGCTACTCACATAGGTGTCTACGACATCTGTCTGACCTTGGGAAAACATATATAAACAGTCGTCAGTACCGTAATCCATATAACTCATGGTAAGTGCAAATTCACCAGGTTCACATCCAGGTACACTTCCAGGTGCAGGACATCCATAATTTGGATCGACGATGTTAGGGGTGTCAGCGATACCGTCATCAGTTGCACATGAACCGGAAAATGGATGCTGTAAATTATAAAAATGACCTAATTCATGAGTGGTGGTTCTTCCTCCGTCAGAACCAGAGCCTGGAACAAATCCAGGACATCCTGAGCCTGAACCAAAAGCAAAAGGTGCAATAACTACAGACTGACCAGCATTCATATTTCCACCGAGTGGGGAATATCCCAATATTCCGTTTCCAGCAGGTTTTACCAAAAAGTTCATGTAGCCTGCCCACTTAGGATCGGAATCGTTACCATCACCAAAATTATAATCAATAGTTACGGCAGGACCACCCTCAACCAAATCATCGTCTGTATCTTCTGGGTGCAATGATGTAGCTATACAAAATTGAATATTGGCAGCACCATGAATTACACCTGGGTAAAAACCACTTGCAGGGGGCCATAGATTTGAATCTGGATTAGTAGCTGTAAAATCACCATTTAATATATCAATTTGGTTTTGTGCCAAGGCTTCTAAGCAGGCTCTATCTGCTTCATCACCTTCTGGAAAATGAACTGCAACCGGAATAACGATTGGGTCCATTGAATTTCTTCTGAAATAATTCTCATAACTACTTTTTTTTACAGCGTCCTTAAACTTTTTTTGATTAAGTTCCCATTGAAGAGCAAATTTAGGATCTTTCATCAGTTCAGCCATATGCACCTCCATACCACATTCGTGTTCTTGAGCCCAAAGACTATGTGCTGAAAATAAAATGATTAATAAAACTAAAAAGTTTTTTTTCATAACTATTTGTTATAATGCTGAGGCATAATTGTTATAAAGTAATTGGAATTATCAACTTTAAATCTTTGTATTGATGGATTATGAAATTCAAAGTTATATTTTAGAGGATTAAAATTTTCTGGTTCAAATACAGCTTCTCTTTCTAGGTTTGAAACATAGATATTAAACAATGGAATTTCGGAAAGCATGGGACATGGTTTCTGCTTTTTCGGGTCAGATACTTCTTTGACAATAACTCTATTTCTAAGAATTTCTTTGATGACTAAAACACGAGTTGGTCTTTCTAAAATTTGACTTTTTAATTTCGACCCGTAGACCTCGTTGAGCATGTTTAATTCTTTTGAAGTAAATGCTATTGAGGTATTATCATTGAATATTATTGATTTTGCAATAGGCGCTTTATAACTTTTATTTTGAGAATGAGAAATACCATGAAAAACTAAACAAAAAATTAAATTAAACAATAAAGTTCTCATAAGGTTTAAATTGATTTTGAGAATTTGCATAAGTGAAAAAATAAATTCATAAAACTATGATTTCTACTTCTCTTGATTTTTAAAACAGCTAAAATTAAGCTGAAGGATAAACTTAGGGATTTTTTTACTATTAGCTAAAAAAAAATTGTTAATAATGTTAAAATAGAAAAGCGTCTAATAATCAAAATAACTATCTTTGTATTTACTCCTTGTAATAAATTAAAATTAATACTATGAAAGATAATTTTAGCATAGAAGACTTAAAACAATTTGACCATTTGGGCGATAACCACATTGGCACTTCTTCAGAAACTCCAATTAGAGATGATGCTTTCAATTTGAATTCGCATCAAAAAATTAAAATTATTCGTGATGATGTCAAGCATATAATGGAAACCCTTGGTTTAGATCTAAGTGATGATAGTCTCAGAGGTACCCCATCAAGAGTCGCAAAAATGTTTATCAATGAAATATTTAGTGGACTTGATCCAAAAAATAAACCCAAAGCTGCTACTTTTGAAAACAAATATAACTATGGAGAAATGCTAGTTGAAAAGAATATAGTAGTGTATTCTACATGTGAACATCACTTATTACCTATTGTTGGAAGAGCGCATGTTGCATATATTTCTAACGGGACAGTTGTTGGTCTTTCAAAAATGAATCGAATTGTAGATTATTTCGCAAAACGTCCACAAGTTCAGGAACGCTTAACCATACAAATTGTTAGGGAACTTCAAGAAGTTTTAAACACAGAGGATGTAGCTTGTGTTGTAGATGCAAAACATTTATGTGTAAATTCTAGAGGAATTAAAGATATTGAGAGTAGTACTGTAACGAGTGAATTTGGTGGTAAATTTAAAAATAATAATGTTCGACGTGAATTTCTAGATTACATTCAATTAGAAACAAAATTTTAACACTAAAATCATTTATGGTATTATACACAAAACATCCTATTTCAATTTACAATTCCTTATCCAAAAAAAAGGAACTGTTTAAACCAATCAATGAAGGTTCTATTGGAATGTATGTCTGTGGCCCTACAGTGTATAGCAATGTTCACCTTGGAAATCTGCGAACTTTTATGTCTTTTGACATGATTTACAGATATTTCAAACACTTGGGATTTAGAGTTAGATACGTAAGAAATATAACTGACGCTGGTCATCTTGAAAATGACGAAGATGAAGGTGAGGATAGAATTGCTAAAAAAGCTCGATTAGAGAGACTTGAACCTATGGAAGTTGTGCAAAAATACACTGTTGACTTTCATAACACCCTAAACACTTTTAACTTTTTACCACCTGATATTGAACCAACCGCTACTGGGCATATTATTGAACAAATTGAAGTAATTAAGGTAATTCTAGATAAAGGATTAGCCTATGAAGTCAATGGCTCAGTATATTTTGATGTCTCTAAATATAATGAATCTAATAATTATGGAATACTTAGTGGTAGAAAAATTGAGGACCTTATTCACAACACTCGCGCTTTAGATGGTCAATCTGACAAGCGAAGTCCACAAGACTTTGCACTTTGGAAAAAGGCTGAAAAAAATCATATAATGCGTTGGCCGTCGCCTTGGAGTAGTGGCTTTCCTGGTTGGCATATAGAATGTACTGTAATGAGTATCAAATATTTAGGTAAACAATTTGATATTCATGGAGGAGGGATTGATTTAAAGTTTCCTCATCATGAGTGTGAAATTGCTCAAGGTAAAGCATGGAATGATTGTTTCCCTGTAAATTATTGGATGCATGCTAATATGCTAACCCTTGATGGACAAAAAATGGCAAAATCAACAGGAAATAATATATTACCTGGGGAAATATTAAATGGTAACACAGAAAAGCTTTCAAAAGGGTTTTCTCCTTCAGTGGTACGTTTTTTTATGATGCAAGCTCATTACCGAAGTATTTTAGATTTTAGTAATGATGCTTTATTAGCTTCTGAAAAAGGATATCTTAAGCTAATTGATGCCCTTAAAACTCTTAAAAATTTAGTGCCTTCATCATCTAAATCAAAATTTAATGTTTTAAATTGGAAACAGCGTTGTTATGATGCTATGAGTGATGATTTTAATACCCCCGTTCTGATATCTGAACTTTTTGGTGCGGTAAAGTATATTAACCAGATTAAAGATGGTAATAATACTATTGGAGTAGAGGAATTGTTAATATTGCAAAAAACTTTAAATAATTTTATTTTTAATGTACTGGGATTAGAGCAGGAAAAAGATAAGAATTCGAAAAGCAAACTAGCCGATACTGTCAAAATTCTTATTAATATTAGAAATCAAGCAAGAAAAGAAAAAAACTTTACACTCTCTGATCAAATTAGAGATCAATTGATTGATATTGGTATTCAATTAAAAGACAGTAAAGATGGTACAAATTTTTTTGCAGATTAATACTATGAAGCAGTTACTCACCAAGCTACTTATAATATTTATTAGAGGATATCAAAAATGGATTTCACCTTTTTTACCATCTAGGTGTAGGTATGAACCAACATGCTCTTATTATTGTATAGAGGCCTTACACAAACATGGATTTTATAAAGGGATTTCACTAGGATTAAAGCGTATTCTTAGCTGTCATCCGTGGGGTGGTTCAGGTTTAGACCCTGTCCCTGAAGATAAAGATTAGTTAACTATTTTAGGGCTTATTTTTTAGTATTCAATTCTGTATATTTACAAAAAAATAAAAATGGATTTTTTACAAATTTTATGGGACCCGGCTTCTGATGGAATTAGACTTTTTGGTGATTATAAAGTTCATTACTACAGCCTTATGTGGATTTTAGCTTTTATTCTAGGTTACCGAATAATGAAAAAAATCTACAAGAATGAAAACCAGTCAGAAGAAAAATTAGAAAGTTTATTCATGTACTCTGTTATAGGAATCATGGTAGGAGCAAGGTTAGGCCACGTTATTTTTTACCAACCTGAATTATTTAGAGAAGATTTTTTTAGTGTATTCCTACCTTTCAAGTTTAGTGGTGGAATTGATTTTACCGGATTTCGTGGATTGGCAAGTCATGGTGCTACAATAGGTATGATTACATCTATGTATATTTACAATAAAAAAGTACTAAAAAAATCTGTTTTATGGATTTTAGACCGTGTAGTAATTGCTTGTGCTTCTGGAGCAATTTTTATACGCATTGGTAATTTTTTTAATTCTGAAATTATAGGTAAGCCTGCAGAAGAGGGATTGCCGTGGGCGGTAGTTTTTAAAAATATTGATAACATCCCACGACACCCTGGTCAACTCTACGAAGCCTTTGGGTATTTATTTGTTTTCTTGATTGTTTATTTCATTTATTGGAAAACAAAAAAAGGCATGCAAGAGGGGTATCTTTTTGGATTATTTTTGTTACTGTTAATGACTGTTAGAGTTTTTGTTGAACAATTTAAAATTGCTCAAGTGGATGGTAGAGAGGACTGGATTTTAGATTTAAATACTGGTCAGGTGCTAAGTATTCCGTTTATTATTATTGGTCTATATTATATGTTTTTTTACAAAACAAAAAACATGTAAACTTTTATTATATGTGATTAAGCTTTTTTATCTAGACGCTTCAACGTATCATGCATAATTGGCGTAGCAATAAAAACCGAGGAGTATGTTCCAACGAGTACTCCTATAATTAATGCAAATAATAAACCTCTTAAAGAGTCTGCACCAAAAAGAAACATAGCCAATAAAACAACTAAAGTTGTAAGTGAAGTATTCAGGGTTCTACTCAAAGTACTGTTGAGCGCGCCATTAACTATTTTTCCAAAATCCCAGCTAGAGTGTTCATTGATATATTCCCTAATCCTATCAAATACAACGACAGTGTCATTAAGAGAATATCCTATTACTGTCAAAATAGCTGCTATGAATGCTTGATCTATTTCCATACTAAAAGGCAAAAACTTCCAAGCAATAGAGAAAATTCCCAAAACAATTAATACGTCATGAAAAACCGCTGCAACTGCACCTAATGAAAATTGCCATTTTTTAAATCTGAAAAGGATATATAAAAACACTACAACTAATGAACCTAGAATTGCCCATAGAGAAGAACGCTTAATATCATCCGCAATTGTAGGACTTACTTTTCCAGAATACATCTTACCAACGTTATTTTCAGCATCTATAAATTGCTTGTAGGTCGTTCCTTCAGGCAAGAATGGTACCAATGCAGTATATAATTTCTCTTGAACTTCTGTATCCACCTCAGCTGAATTTTCGTTCACTTTATATTTAGTTGAAATTTTGAGTTGATTAGGACTTCCTATTGTTTTAACTTCTGCACTATTAAAAACTTCATTTACAGCTGTTTTAACTTCATCAGTATTCATGTCTTGTGCAAAACGAACGGTGTAAGTTCGCCCCCCAACAAAATCAATACCTTGGTCCAGTCCTGTAGTGAAAAGTGAAAATAAGCCCGTTGAAATAATGATAGCTGAAAGTGCATAAGCCATTCTTCGCTTCTTGAGAAACTCAATTTTTATGAAACTCAACAGGCCTTTGGTGAGTCTAGTTGAAAATTGAAGTTTTCCACCGCGATTCAAATCCCAGTCAATTAACAATCTAGAGATAAAAATAGCCGTGAATAAAGATGTAATAATACCAATTAACAAGGTAGTTGCAAAGCCTTTAATCGGGCCTGTTCCAAATGTATAGAGAATGAGCGCTGTAAGTCCAGTGGTAATATTGGCATCTAAAATAGAAGATAAGGCATTTGAAAACCCATCTCTGACAGATTCTTTTTGTCCCTTACCTTTATTTATCTCCTCCCTAATGCGTTCATAAATAAGAACATTAGCATCGACAGCAATTCCTATTGTTAGGACAATACCCGCAATTCCAGGAAGTGTCAATACAGCTCCAAGTCCGGAAAGGATTCCAAAAATTAATAAAATATTTAAAAGTAATGCTATGTTTGAGTAAAGCCCTGCCTTACCATAATAAAAAATCATCCAAAGTAAAACAAATCCTAATGCTATTAAAAATGATTTCATTCCACTATCGATAGCTTCTTGCCCCAATGAAGGGCCAACTTCTTCAGCTTGAACAATATCGGCAGAAGCAGGTAATTTACCTGCACGTAATACATTTGCTAAATCAACTGCCTCGTTGAGTGTAAAAGTTCCAGAAATTTCTGAATTTCCTCCAGAAATAGGTCCTGAGGTTACTCCAGGTGCAGAATATACAATATCGTCTAGTACAATGGCAATTTGTCCACCAGTATTAAAAGCATTTCCTGTCATTTTTTCCCAAATTTTTGCACCCTTAAGGTTCATTTGCATAGAAACACTGGGACTTCCATTTTGCTGATATGATTGCCTAGCGTCAGTAATAACAGCTCCACTAAGCTGAGGCTTATTGTCCCTGTTCCCTTTAAGTGCGTAAAGTTCTACCAGTTCAATAGTTTCATCAATTCCATTAGACTCTTCATCTGGATTTATTTTAGTTGATTGTGATTTACCCCAAACAAATTTTGCATACCGCTGGTCTGGTGTCAGTAGGGATCTCACCTCCGGTTTATCTAAATATTCAGCTACTAATTCTTGATCTTTAGCTTCAAATGATGCTAATACAGGGCCCCCATTGTATCCAGGGGCTCTTATCAAATTTAATATTGGGTTTGCATTAACTTCTTCGGCTGATTCAGCATCACTATCTCCAATAATGTCTGATATAACGTCTTCATCTTCAATTTTGGTATTTGCAGATTGCATATCATTTACTCCTGCATCTGTTGACTCCTTAAGAATTTCATTTGCTTGTACTAAAAAAGCAGAAAATTCCTCACCTTTATAGGTATCCCAAAACTCTAGTTGTGCTGTACTTTGTAGTAATCCTTTTACACGTTCTACTTCTTTTGCGCCAGGTAATTCAACCAAAATACGTCCTGAATTTCCGATACGCTGAATATTGGGTTGAGTTACGCCAAATTTATCGATACGTTTTCTTAATACCTCAAAAGCAGAAACAATTGATTCATCTATTTTTGCAGATAAGATAGGTTTTACCTCATCGTCAGTCATATCAAATGTAATTTCATCGCTTAGATTCCGGTTGGCAAATATGTCGGGGGAAGCTAACTTTTGATCCCCTTGTATAGCTTCAAATGCCTCGAAAAAGTCCTCCAGATAAGTCTTTTGACTATCCTTTTGAAGTTCTTCGGCATTACTTAAAGCTTGTCTAAAAGTGGAATCTTTACTTTCATTAGCAAGTCCAACAAGGATATCTTTAACTGAAATTTGAAGAATAACATTTATCCCGCCTTTCAAATCAAGCCCAAGGTTCATTGCCTTTTCTTTAACTTCGTCATAAGTGAAGGAAGCAATAAAGACATCAAAAACATCTTTATTTTTTAGTGAATCTAGGTACATAACACGCTCTAGATTTCTTTTGGAGTCATAATTAATCTCACTTTCAGAAACTTTATTAATAGCAAATTTTTCTGCCTGTTCTTCAATTTGACTGCCCTTAAGAGTAAATGATAATTGGTAAATAGATACCAAACCAAATAATAGGGCGAACATCTTTACTAATCCTTTGTTTTGCATTTTGAATTATTTTACTAAGCTTAGATTTCAATAATCGAGCAAATATATGATTTAAGGAGTAATTTGACAATATATTTCCTACTTTAATAGAAAAAGCACAACAAATCAGCGATGCTTTTTATTTAAGTTATATATCTAAAAATTGAACTAAATTTTTAAAAGACCATTTGTTTTTTTGACACCATCGGCACTTGACATCAGATGAGCCTTATCTTCCTCGGTTAATTTAATATCAATAATTTTTTCAATTCCATTTGAACCCAAAATAACAGGTACACCAATGCATAAATTATTTAACCCATATTCACCTTCAAGTAAAACAGAGCAAGGAAATACTTTTTTTTGATTGCAAGCTATTGCCTGAACTAATCCGCTGACAGCGGCACCGGGTGCATACCATGCAGATGTTCCTAAAAGTTTAGTTAAAGTTGCGCCACCTACTTTTGTGTCCTGCTTAACCTGTTCTAGCCTTTCTTTGGAAATAAACTCAGCGATTTTTATGCTATTTCTTGTAGCATGAGATATCAATGGTACCATTCCAGAATCGCTGTGACCACCAATTACCATACCATCAACATCACTTATTGGAGCATCAATGGCTTCAGCTAAGCGATATTTAAACCTTGCTGAGTCTAAAGCACCACCCATACCTATAATTCTATTCTTTGGTAAACTAGTAACCTTATGAGTCAAATAAGTCATTGTATCCATTGGATTACTTACAACAATTAGTATTGTTTCTGGTGAAAATTTTACTAAATTTTTAGAAACAGTTTTTACAATCCCTGCATTTATCCCAATAAGTTCTTCTCGAGTCATACCTGGTTTTCTAGGAATACCTGATGTTATAACACAGATATTACTATTGGCTGTTTTTGAATAATCGTTTGTAGTTCCTTGAATTTTAGTATCAAAGGTATTTAATGAGGCACATTGCATTAAATCCATGGCTTTTCCTTCGGCATAACCTTCTTTGATATCTAGAAGAACAACTTCAGAAGCAAAATTTTTAATGGCTATATACTCGGCACAACTTGCCCCAACAGCACCAGCTCCGACAATGGTAATTTTCATTTCTTATTTGTTTTAATTTTTAAGTTTATGCGTCAATATTAGCATATACTGCATTGTTTTCAATAAATTCTCTTCTTGGTGGAACATCATCACCCATTAACATTGAGAAAATTCGGTCAGCTTCTGTTCCATTATCAATTTGTACTTGTCTTAAAGTTCTAAATTCAGGATTCATAGTTGTATCCCAAAGCTGTGTAGCATTCATTTCTCCCAAACCTTTATAACGCTGAACGCCTGCACTACCACCAAATTTTTCAACAATATCATCACGTTCCTTGTCATTCCATGCATATTGCTTTTTCTGTCCCTTTTTGACCAAATACAATGGAGGTGTAGCGATAAAAATATGACCACACTCAATAAGTTCCTTCATATACCTAAAGAAAAATGTCAGAATTAATGTTGAAATATGGCTTCCATCTATATCAGCATCACACATTATAACTATTTTATGATACCGAAGTTTGGAGAGGTTTAGTGCTTTACTATCTTCGTCAGTTCCAATAGTGACTCCCAGTGCTGTAAAAATATTTTTTATCTCTTCGTTTTCAAATACTTTGTGTTGCATGGCTTTTTCAACATTCAAAATCTTACCTCTTAATGGTAAAATTGCTTGAAATGCACGATCACGTCCTTGCTTGGCTGTACCTCCTGCTGAATCACCCTCCACTAAGAAAACCTCACACTTTGCAGGGTCTTGTTCAGAACAATCACTTAGTTTCCCTGGAAGTCCGCCAATGCTCATAACAGTTTTTCTTTGAACCATTTCACGAGCTTTTTGAGCGGCATGTCGTGCTTGCGCTGCTAATATAACTTTTTGAACGATGGTTTTTGCATCATCTGGATTCTCTTCTAAATAATCAGTAAGCATTTCTGAAACAGCCTGACTAACTGAAGATGAAACTTCTCTATTTCCAAGCTTTGTTTTTGTCTGTCCTTCAAATTGAGGCTCCGCAACTTTTACCGATATTATAGCTGTAAGACCCTCTCTAAAATCATCTCCGGCGATATCAAATTTTAATTTATCTAACATTCCAGACTCGTCAGCGTATTTTTTTAAAGTATGAGTTAGACCTCTTCTAAATCCTGTCAAATGTGTTCCACCTTCGTGGGTATTAATATTATTGACGTATGAATGTAAATTTTCAGCATATGACTTGTTATAAATCATCGCAACTTCAACTGGAACCCCATTTTTTTCTCCTTCAAATGCAATTACTGATTTCATTATTGGTTCTCTAGTTTCATCTAAATACCTAATAAACTCTGAAAGTCCTTCTTCGGAATAAAATGTTTCTTCAAAGTAATCTCCGTTATCATCTTTTAATCTCTTATCAGTTATGACAACTGTAATTCCTTTATTTAAATATGAAAGCTCACGCATTCGACTGGCGAGTGTTTCGTAGCTGTACTCAAGAGTTTGGTTGAAAATCTCTGAATCAGGTTTGAATGTAACAATAGTACCTCTCTTGTTTGATGTACCAATAGATTTAACAGGGTACATAGCTATCCCTCTTTCGTATTCCTGTTCCCAAACTTTTCCTTCCCTGTGAACAGTTGCTCTCAAATGAGAAGATAATGCATTGACACAGCTTACACCTACACCATGCAAACCACCTGAAACCTTGTAAGAATCTTTATCAAATTTACCACCTGCTCCAATTTTTGTCATTACTACTTCAAGTGCAGAAACTCCTTCTTTTTTGTGAAGTCCAACAGGAATTCCACGACCATTATCTTCAGTTGTTATTGAATTATCTTCGTTTATGGTAACTGTAATCTTGTCACAGTGACCTGCTAATGCTTCATCAATGGAATTATCAATTACCTCATACACAAGGTGGTGAAGACCCCTTGTGCCTACATCCCCAATATACATTGAAGGTCGCATACGCACATGCTCCATTCCTTCAAGTGCCTGAATACTGTCTGCAGAATATTGATTTTTACTAATATCTTCGCTCATACTGTTATTACTATTTTTATTTGATGGATGTATATTAACAAATATAAAAAATTAAGAAGGTATTAAGCGGGTTAATTGAGAGTTTTTTAGCTTAAATTATCAACACTATGATATTGTTAAAAGTCTCTTAAAATGCTTAAAAATAGGCTTAAATTGAATTGCCGAAAAATAAAACAAAAAGAATTCTGATGTTTTTAAATTAAAAGGCTTAGAAACGATATTATGTTGATAAAAATCAATTGTAAGCTTTGTCATGAACCTTTAAAACAGCACGTCCGCTTGGATCATTTAAATTTTTAAAAGCTTCATCCCACTCTAAAGCAATTTTGGTACTGCATGCGACACTGGGTTCTTGAGGTACACACAAGGCAGCTGCTTCGCTTGGAAAATGGGATTCAAAAATCAATCTATAATAAAATTCTTCTTTATTGAGTGGAGTTTGAATTGGAAATCTAAAATGTGCATTTTTCATTTGTTCGTCTGAGATCTCTTCACTCACTAATTCTTTTAAAGTATCAATCCAACTGTAACCAACTCCATCACTAAACTGTTCTTTTTGGCGCCATGTTACGCTTTCAGGCAACATATCTTCGAACGCTTTTCTGACAACCCATTTTTCCATGCGTTCTCCGTTAATCATTTTATCCTTGGGATTAATACTCATTGCAATATCAATAAATTCTTTATCTAGAAACGGTACGCGTCCCTCAATACCCCATGCCGCTAAGCTTTTATTGGCTCGTAAACAATCATACATATGAAGTTTATCTAGTTTTCTAACAGTTTCTTGATGAAACTCCTTAGCATTTGGCGCTTTATGAAAATATAAATAACCACCAAATAATTCGTCTGCCCCTTCCCCTGAGAGGACCATTTTAATTCCCATAGATTTAATAACCCTAGCCATCAAATACATCGGCGTACTAGCTCGAATTGTAGTGGTGTCATAAGTCTCTAAGTTATAAATGACATCTTTAATTGCATCTAATCCTTCTTGGATTGTAAATTTAATTTCGTGATGAACAGTGCCAATGTGATTAGCTACTTTTTGAGCTGCGACTAGGTCAGGTGAACCTTCTAAACCTACTGAAAAAGAATGTAATTGGGGCCACCAAGCATCTTTGATATCACCTGATTCAATTCGCTTTTGAGAATATTTTTTAGCTATAGCTGAAGTCACTGATGAATCCAGTCCACCGGAAAGTAAAACTCCGTAGGGAACATCACTCATCAATTGTCTATGTACGGCTGATTCCAAAGCATCTTTTATAATTTTAATACTTGTTTTATTATTTTTAATTAATTCGTAATCCCTCCAATCCCTTTTGTACCACTTAGTAAAAGAACCTTCTTTACTATAAAAATAATGCCCGGGAGGAAATAATTCAATTTTAGCACAAAAGGGTTCCAAAGCTTTTAGTTCAGAAGCAACATAAAAAGTACCGTTTTTGTCCCAACCCAAGTAAAGTGGGATAATACCCATGTGATCGCGGGCAATGAAATATGCATCTGCTTCGATATCATAAATAGCAAATCCAAAAATACCATTTAAGTCATCTACAAATTCAACTCCTTTTTCCTTATAAAGCGCCAAGATGATTTCACAATCACTTTGCGTTTGAAATTCATAGTCTAGCGTTAATTTTGAACGTAACTCTCTATGGTTGTAAATCTCACCATTGGCAGCTAACACCAATTGTCCGTTGGGACTGTACAAAGGCTGTTTGCCAGATGCAGGATCTACTATTGCCAAACGTTCGTGAGCCATAACGGCTTTTTCATTATCAAATATACCACTCCAATCAGGTCCACGATGCCTAATGGTTTTAGACATTTCTAAAATTTGAGGTCTTAATTCTTGACTTTTTTGCTTCAAATCAAATGCACAAACAATTCCACACATAAAATTACTAATTTTTATCAAAAGTCATAATTATATTTAATAATATAAATTAATTATTAATATTCATTACAAATTATAACTAAATATAAATTTTTAATACAAAAATGTATTTAAAATATATAAAATTATATGCTTTAGTTAAATAATTTAATTAAAGTAAAAATAAACCTTAAGGAATATTAAGATATTTATGAGTTTGAAGAGAAATTCTCCATTTTGGATGCTTCATTACATATTCTACAATAAAAGGTGTTATTTTTTCTCTGGCACTCCACTCAGGCTGAAGGTATAAAATACAACTATTAGAAACTTTCTCAGCATGTTGCTCAGCAAATTTAAAATCACTTTTATTGTAAACTATTACTTTAAGTTCGTCAGCTTTTGAGTAAATTTCAAAAACTGGAGGCTTTCGCTTTTTTGGAGACAAACAGATCCAATCCCAATCACCACTTAAAGGATAAGCTCCTGAAGTTTCAATATGAGTTATAAGATTTTTTTCTTTTAGCAAGTTTGTAAGAGGATTCATATCCCACATTAAAGGCTCACCTCCAGTCACTACAATAGTGTCACTAAAATTGGCCGCTTGTTTTGCTATGAATTCGATATTTGTTGGTGGATGCAGTTCTGCATTCCAACTATCCTTTACATCACACCAATGACATCCTACGTCACAACCGCCTACCCTTATAAAATAAGCAGCTGTCCCTTTATGGTATCCCTCGCCTTGAATAGTATAAAATGCTTCCATAAGAGGTAGCATCTTTCCAGCATTCACAAGCGCTTGTGTTTCTAGCTTTGACATTAAAACAAAAATAGTTTACAGATTTCTGTTTATGTACAAAAACTTGATTTATTTTTACAAAAAATAATACGAATACTTATCTGTAATTTATGAAATCTAACTTTTATTACATTATTGGACTCTGTTTTTTGATTACTAGCTGTAATTCAAAACCAGACCCCTACTTAGTCTCTAACCAATCCGTTGGAGCTTTAACAGATTCAACCACTGTTAGTGAATTAAAAAAAATATTTATAAATGACTCTATAACTAAATTTATTGGAGGGGATGAGTTTATATCAGGTAGTAATATTATTAGCATATTTGATAAAGAAACAAAAAGTATATTACTAGAACTTACTCCAAAAGAGGCTCTTGATTCATTATCAACTATTCAAAATGTCCGAATAATGGATAAACGTTATAAGACAAAAAAAGGTTTAGACAAAATTTGTGATTTTAGCTGCATATCAAAAAACTACAATATTTCAAGTATCCAAAATACATTAAGAAATCTAATCATATCAGTTGATGAAATAAACGCTTATTTCACAATAGACAAAAAAGAATTACCCGAAAACCTACGTTATGATATGACCACAAAAATTGAAGCTGTATCAATTCCACAAAAAGCAAAAATAAAAGACTTTTTTATTCAATGGTACTGATATGAAAAATGCTATCGCGTGGATTATTGGTAACTTTCTTAATTTAGTTAGCTACATTAGTATTAGTCTAGGCTCAAAATGGGCTTTAGATTTATTTTCTAATCCACTAAAAGGCCGAATTACGAAGCCCTACCCTATACTTGAAATGGCAAAAAAAGTCACATTATATTTTCAAGACATAGACATAGCGACTTATAATTGGGAAGGGGCAGGTAATACAGTTTTACTAGCTCATGGTTGGGAAAGTAATTCTGGACGATGGAAAAATACTATCAATTCACTCAAAGAAAATAATTTTAATATTATTTGTTTGGATGCTCCTGCACATGGCGCATCTGGAAGTAAAAGTTTTAATGCAGTTTTATATTCTAAATTTATAGCTGTTGTTTGTGAGAGATATAAACCATCAATTTTAATCGGACATTCTGTTGGATGTATGGCTATCTCATTTTTTTTAAAAAATAGTAATTATAATAATTGTGAAAAGTTGATTTTTTTAGGCTCCCCCGCTGGCTTCACAGGGATTTTCAAAAATTATATTTATTTTATGGGCTACAATAAAAGACTGATTTGTGGAATGGAGTTAAAAATTAAAGAAAGATTCGGATTCCCATCGTCTCATTTCAATACATCCAAGTTCATAGAAGGAATGGATATTGAAACTCTTATTATCCACGACAAGAATGACCCTGTAATTCCTTATTCTGATGCTCTAGAAATTAAATCATCTTTAAAAAATTGCGAGCTATTTACAACAAATGGCTTAGGTCACGGATTAAAAAGTAGAATAGTGATAGAAACTATTTCAAAATTTATTGAAGAATAAAGTTTTGTACATTTAAAGCTATGGAATCTTTACCAAAAAGACTCAATAAATATCTTAGTGAAGCCGGATTTTGCTCCAGGAGATCTGCAGACAAACTCATTGATGAAGGACGTGTCAAAATTAACGGAATATTAGCCACTATGGGTGAGAAAGTAAATCCCCAGGACGAGATTGAGGTTGATGGTAAAATCATAAAAAAAAATAAAAAAATATCAACTTATATTGCTTTTAATAAACCCTTGGGGATAGTTTGTACTACAGATACCCGAGTTGAAAAAAACAATATTATAGATTTTATTAATTACCCTACTAGAATTTTCCCAATTGGTCGTCTAGACAAAGATAGCGAAGGTTTAATTCTATTGACTGATGATGGTGATATTGTCAATAAAATTTTACGCTCCAGTAATAATCACGAAAAAGAATACATTGTAACGATAGATAAAACTATTTCACAAACCTTTATTAAAAGGATGTCAGAGGGGGTTCCCATTTTAGATACAATTACTAAACCCTGTAAAATTCAAAAATTAAGTCGAAATTCATTTAGAATTACCCTAACCCAAGGACTAAATAGACAGATTAGACGTATGTGCGAGTACCTTAACTATAAGGTCGAGTCACTTCAGCGTGTTAGAATAATGAATATTCACTTGAAAAGTAAAGTTGGAAGTTATAGAGATTTAACCCACGAGGAATTAAAAACTTTAAAAAATTCTTTAAAAAACTCAAAAAAATCATAGGAGTGAATACAAAAATAAATCCTTTTCATCTTGCAATTCCAGTTTGGAATTTAAAATCCTGTAGAGAATTCTATAGAGAAACTCTGGGATGCCTAGAGGGGCGAAGTAGTACTCACTGGGTTGATATGAATTTATTTGGGCATCAACTAGTCCTTCATTATAAACCAAAAGAAAATCACAAAATGCATTGTAATGAAGTTGACGGAAAACAAGTCCCTGTCCCTCATTTTGGGGTTATTTTAGATTGGGACCAATTTAATGAATTCTCAAATCGCTTAAAAAAGAAAAATATCGATTTTGAAATTGAACCCCATGTTAGATTTAAAGGGGAAGTTGGCGAACAAGCAACGATGTTTTTTTTAGATCCATGTGGAAATGCTCTTGAGTTTAAATCCTTCAAAGATTTTAGTCAAATTTTTGCTAAATAAATTTTTCTAATAAAAAAATCCAGGGTCAGGAGGCGCTGATTGAGCCTGAGCTTTCTTTGGGCTTAGAATCATAAATGTTCAAAGCGCTGTTAATTTAGCATTTAGCACATTTTATTATAGGCTTGTAAATTATTCTTCAATAACATAGCAATGGTCATTGGCCCAACTCCGCCTGGAACAGGTGTGATGTGGCTGGCTTTATTTGATACCCCTTTAAAGTCAACATCCCCAGTAATTCTGTAACCTTTTTTCTTACTATCGTCAGGGACTCTAGTAATTCCCACATCAATGATTACGGCATTATCTTTTACCATATCAGCCGTTAAAAACTCAGGAATTCCTAGGGCTGCAATAACAATATCTGCTTGTTGAGTGAGTAATTTAAGATCCTTTGTTCGGCTATGAGCTATTGTAACAGTTGCATTGCCTGCCTTACGCTTTTGACTCAATAAAATACTCATAGGTCGGCCAACAATATTGCTTCTACCAATAACAACAACATGTTTACCAGAAGTGGAAATTTCATAACGTTCTAAAAGCTCCATAATACCAAAAGGGGTTGCAGAAATAAAGGTTGGCAGGTCTAGGGTCAGTCGGCCAACATTTACCGGGTGGAACCCATCAACATCCTTATTGGGATCTATGGACATTATAACTTTCTGCTCGTCTATATGTTTAGGAAGTGGTAACTGAACTATAAAACCGTCAATGTCAGGATTATTATTTAAAGCCTCGATTTGTTGTAATAAAGCCTTTTCAGAGGTGTTCTCTGGGAGTTTGATAAGCGTAGACTCAAATCCGACTAATTGGCAAGCCTTCACTTTTGCCCCTACATAGGTCATACTGGCACCATCAATACCAACTAAAACGGCTGCCAAGTGAGGGGCTCTTCGCCCTTGCTTCTTTATTTCTTTAACTGATTTGGCAATTTCTTGTTTAATATCAGCACTTGTTTTTTTTCCGTCTAATAATATCATTATCAAATTTTAACTTGGCATATTTTTCATCATCTGCATCATATTCCGACCCTTATTCCCTTGCATCATTTTCATCATTTTACTCATTTGGTTAAATTGTTTCATCAATTTATTTACCTCTTGAACTGATGTCCCTGAACCCAATCCTATTCGCTTTTTTCTGCTTGAATTTATTGATGATGGATTGGATCTCTCAGATGGGGTCATAGAATGAATAATAGCTTCTATATGTTTGAAGGCATCGTCATCAATATCAATATCTTTAAGCATTTTTCCTGCACCAGGTATCATACCCATCAAATCTTTCATATTCCCCATCTTTTTGATCTGTTGAATTTGTGACAGAAAATCATCAAACCCAAATTTATTTTTAGCTATTTTTTTCTGTATTTTCCGAGCCTGTTTCTCATCAAATTGTTCCTGCGCACGCTCCACAAGAGACACAACATCGCCCATCCCCAAAATACGGTCAGCCATTCTTGCTGGGTAAAAAATATCTATAGCCTCCATTTTTTCGCCAGTTCCAATAAACTTTATCGGCTTATTAACAACAGATTTTATAGAAATAGCTGCTCCTCCCCTAGTATCCCCATCTAACTTAGTAAGAATTACGCCGTCAAAATTTAAAATATCATTAAATGCCTTTGCTGTGTTTACGGCATCCTGACCAGTCATTGAATCGACAACAAAAAGAGTCTCATCTGGTTTTGTAGCCTTATGAATATTAGAAATTTCAGTCATCATTTGTTGATCAACAGCCAATCGACCGGCTGTATCTATAATAACCACATCACAACCCGATGATTTAGCTTCTACAATACCAGCTTTTGCAATTGCTACCGGATCATTGTTCCCTAAATCACTATAAACCTTAACACCAACTTGTTCACCAACAATATTCAATTGTTCTATGGCAGCTGGGCGGTAGACGTCACAGGCAACCAACATCGGTTTTTTAGATTTTTTATCTTTGAGAAACTTAGCAAGTTTTCCTGAAAAAGTTGTTTTACCAGAGCCTTGAAGTCCGGACATTAAAACAACGGTTGGACTTCCTGATAAATTAATTCCTGCAGCATCTCGGCCCATTAACTCAGTAAGCTCGTCTTTAACGATTTTTACCATTAATTGACCAGGTTGAAGAGTAGTCAAAACATTTTGCCCTAGAGCTTTATTTTTAACTTTGTTTGTAAATTCTTTAGCGATTTTGTAATTCACATCCGCATCAAGTAAAGCTCTACGAACTTCTTTTAATGTTTCAGCAACATTAATTTCTGTAATGCTCCCGTGGCCTTTTAAAACATGTAAAGCTTTATCTAATTTTTCACTTAAATTGTTAAACATTTAAAGTCTATTTTTTCTGTTACAAAAGTAACAAATTATTTTTTTTAGTATTAAAAACGTTTTCAAAATATCAAAAACAAACTAGGGAGTTGAACTAGAAACTTCAAGTAATTTACCGTTATAGAATTTCTGGCCTTTTTCTGAAAAATCAAATATATAAGAGGCCATTTCAACTGCGGATAAAGGCGCCTTGTATCCAGGAAAAGCTTCTTCAAGCATTTCAGTTTGAACTGCACCTAAAGCTAAAACATTAAATGAAGGTCCAGAGTCTTTGTATTCCTCAGCAAGAAGTTCTGTAAGAGTTATTACAGCTCCTTTACTTGAACTGTATGCAGATAATCCAGCAAACTTGGCAGAGCCTTGAACCCCTCCCATTGAGCTGATAGTAACAACATGACCATTAGAAGGCATAAATGGAATAACAAGTTTAGTAAGTTCAGCTACCCCAAAAACATTAGTATTGTACACATTCTTAAAATCTTCAATAGTTGTTTTAGAAAATGGCTTATTTAAAATTGAACCAGCGTTATTTATTAAAATATCAACTTGTTTCCAATGCTTGTTTATATAAATTTCAACATTTTTATAATCTCCAGGGATATTCAAGTCAAATTTAAGGGGTGTTATATTTTTATCATTCAGTTTTGAAACAGGATTAGTATTTCTTGACAATGCTAAAACAGAATATCCTGCATTTGAGAAAAGTGAAACCAATTCATAGCCAATACCTCGACTTGTTCCTGTTATAATAACTGTTTTTTTGGGTTTCATAAATTTGAATATAGTTGCGAAGATACTAAAGTCGTCCTAAACACTGTTATTAGCACTATATTTTAAAGAAATTCTAGACAAATTATAAAGTATAATTAAAAAAATAATTACAAAAACTTCAAACCATAAAATATAAATGGACCAATGTCCAATAACTAAAGGATTGTTAACTTGTGGTGGCTCAGCCAGGTACATATAATTACCTCCTGTGTAAAAATTAAAAGGCATAATAAAAACTAACATCAGATTTAGTATCAGAAAGGTTTTAATCATCGACTTTTTAGACAGTTTGAGATTTAAATTTTGAAGCAAGAATATCGGCATTGTAAAAATAATAATGTGTCGAACGTAAAACACAAAATAGACATAAAAACTTCCATCATAGTCAGTCATTTGAGGAGTTAGTATCCCCATAATTCCTCCTATAATTCCAGTATAGAAAACAAAATCAAATAAACCCTGTTTTTTCTTAACAAATGGGATAACAGAGCAAATCAAAGCTGAAATTCCGCAAAGATGAAATGGTAAATCCACTGCAATGCTAAAATTTCCAGAAATATAAGTTCGTATGGGACTTATTAAAGAACTTAAAAATATTACAACACCCATAAAATAGGTGAAATAAATATTTTGCTGTTTTGTTGAAAACCTAGCCAAGGCTAAAATTGAAAAAATAATTAAAAATGAAACAATAGTATTTCTTACCCATTCCTCAGAAAGAATCTCAATAGTATAAGTTATAGCTTTTGTATCACTTAAAATAAACAACGAAAAATATTATTTTGGATTAGTTTTTATAAATTTAAAAAAAATCCTTGAAATTCAAAGATATTCCTATTTTTGCATTTGCTATAGGGTCATTAACTCAGTTGGTTCAGAGTGTTACCTTGACAGGGTAGAAGTCACTGGTTCGAATCCAGTATGACCCACAAAAAATAAAAAAATTATCTATGCCTTTTAAACTTAGAAAAATAAAATTTAGCTTTTTTGCTTTTTTAATGATCTCTTTTGTTTTTTCTCAAGAGAATCTAAACAATAGTAAATTCAAACAATTACACGAAGAATTGCCTACGCCAAACGTCTACAGAACTGCAAGTGGGGCCCCAGGGCATGAATATTACCAACAAACTGCAGATTATGTAATTGATGTAGAACTTGATGAAATAAAAAATATTATATATGGAAGAGAAACCATAACCTACACTAATAATTCTCCAGATGTGCTTAGCTATTTGTGGGTGCAATTGGATCAAAACATTCGCGCAAAAAACTCGCACGGTCAACTCACTTCGACAAACAGTATAGGTAATAAAATGAGTTTTGGTAGTATAAAGAGAATGCACGATCGTATGAATTTTGATGGCGGGTTTAAGCTTGAGAAAATTACAGATACTAATGGTAATAAACTCATTTATACAGTAAATGAGACTATGATGCGTATAGAACTCCCAAAGGCATTAAAAAAAGGGCAGTCATTCTCGTTTGAAATTAAATACCAATACAACATCAATGATAGGCTTAAGCTTGGTGGACGTAGTGGGTATGAGTACTTTGAAAAAGATAAAAATTCAATATACACAATTGCTCAATTTTTTCCAAGAATGGCGGTGTATAACGAGGTTGAAGGTTGGCAAAACAAACAATTTATTGGAAGTGGAGAATTTACACTACCCTTTGGAGATTACAAAGTAAGTATTACAGTTCCTAATGACCACATCGTTGCCGCAACTGGTGAGCTTAAAAATTATACTTCAGTATTGAGCAAAAAACAAATTCAAAGGCTAGATAGAGCAAAAAATAACTATTCAGACCCTGAGATTATTGTAACTCAAGAGGAAGCAGAGTCCAATGAAAAAACTAAAAGCGATTCAAAAAAAACTTGGGTTTTTGAGGCAGAAAATGTACGTGATTTTGGTTGGGCGAGTTCTAGGAAATTCATCTGGGATGCCATGGCTGTAGATATAGCTGGTAAAAAAGTAATGGCTTACAGCTATTACCCCAAAGAGGGTAATCCGCTTTGGGAACAATTCTCAACAAGAGCAGTTGCCCATACCCTTAAGACATACTCTAAGTATACTATCGATTACATTTACCCTCAAGCAACATCAGTTCATGCCAAATCCATTGGTATGGAGTATCCAATGATTTGTTTTAATTTTGGAAGGCCTGAGGAGGACGGAACTTACTCTGAAAGAACTAAGTATCGTATGATTGGTGTAATTATTCACGAAGTTGGTCATAATTTTTTCCCGATGATCATCAATTCAGATGAACGACAATGGACATGGATGGATGAAGGATTGAACAGCTTTGTGGAATACCTCACAGAGCAAGAATTTGAGAGAGATTATCCTTCAAGAAGGGGCCCCCCAGAAAATATTGTTGAATATATGAAAGGGGACAAAAGCGGTATTGTACCCATTATGACCAACTCAGAATCAATTTTACAATTTGGGAATAACGCTTATGGAAAGCCTGCCACAGCTCTTAACATTTTAAGAGAAACAATCATGGGTAGAGAATTATTTGATTATGCTTTCAAAACTTATAGTGAGAGATGGGCCTTTAAACACCCTACACCAGCTGATTTCTTTAGAACTATGGAGGATGCCAGCGCAGTAGATCTTGATTGGTTTTGGAGAGGCTGGTTTTACACCAACGATTGTGTAGATATTTCTTTAGACCAAGTTAATTGGTTTAAAATTAGCTCAGCCAATCCTGATATTGAAAATCCTATTTCAAAAAATCAGAAAGAAAAAAATAGTACTTACATTGGTAAATCTCGTGATGCCACTTTAATCCAAGAAACAATTACAGAAAAAGACAAGGGTGCAGTAGATTTTTACACAACTTATGACCCTTTTGAAACTAACATTTTAGACAGAGAAGATTACATGATATTTCTTGAAAGTCTTAGTGCTGATGAGAAAGCGCTTTTAGATTCGAACAAAAATTATTATGAACTTGAATTTACAAACATCGGTGGTCTCGTCATGCCTATCATTTTAGAATTTACTTTTAAAGATGGTACTCAAGAAATAGTCCGAATTCCTGCAGAAATATGGAAAAGAAATTCTGAAAAAATCAAAAAAGTTTTTATACTTGATAAGGAATTGGTAAATATTAAACTAGATCCATTCTTAGAAACAGCAGATGTTGATTTGAATAATAATTATTGGCCTCCAAGGAATGAGCCGACACGTTTCCAGCTTTACAAAAGTAATGAGGAAAAGGTTGAAAACCCAATGCAAAGATCAATAAGAGCCAAAAAGCGATAGGCTTAGAATAATAAATTGTATGATAAAGCCTTTGATATTATTATTAATCAACACAATGCTTTTCCTTCATGATTTTCATGTCTCTCACACAACTTTACATTACAACAAAAGCGAAGAATCTATTGAAATTACTGTAAGAGTTGCTATTGATGATCTCGAAAAAACCTTACAGACAAAAACTTCTGGAAAATTAAATCTGGGAAGTCAAAAAGAAAATAAATTATCCGAAAAATATATCAAAAATTACTTCAACAGTCATTTACAAATTTCCTTAAATGAAAAAAAGGTAACTTATAAGTGGATTGGAAAGGAAATAGCAAAGGACTTACACGATATTTATTTGTTTTTTGAAATCTCTGATTGTCACTCAGATGGAAAAATAGAATCTATTAAAATTGAAAATACGCTTTTTCTAGATAGATCTGACAAACAAAGTAATATTGTTCTGATTGAATTTGGAGCTCAAAACTATAATATAAACTTTACGAAAGACTATATAAAAGAGTCAATTATACTTTAAATTAAAGACCTCCTAAAATAATTAGAAAAACTCTAGCAAGGTTTCTAAGGCCATGCCTCTTGAACCTTTTATCAAAACCAAAGTGTCTTTAAAAACTAATGATTTAAGCTTTTTTTGAAAAGACTCCGTGGTTTCAAAAAAAAGTTCGTTAGATAAATCTGGAGCCAGTTCATAAAAGTTGGCACCAACAAAATAAACTCGAGAAAAATTCAAAGATGTTACTTTATCAATTAAAGCCTGATGCTCGAAATTACTTTGGATACCCAATTCAAACATATCTCCTAAGATTATAGCTTTAGATTTACTTTTCATTTGATTGAAATTCTCTAATGCAGCCAACATACTACTAGGATTGGCATTGTAGGCATCTAAAATAAAAGTGTTACTTCCTTTCTTTATGATTTGAGAGCGGTTATTTTCAGGACTATATGACTCAATGCCCTTTTTAATTATTTGGTTTTTAACGTCAAAAAAACGTGCAATAAGAATAGATGCCGCAAGGTTTGAAAAATTATAAGATCCTATAAGTTGGCTTTGTATTGAAAATCCGTCATATTCTAACCTTAAAAAGGATTGATTTAAAGATTTCGAAAGTTGTAAGTCACTACTCCTGCTATAATTTGAAAAAGTATATATATTTTTATATGATCCAATTTGTTTAAGTTGAATTGTATCATCTTTATTAGCAAAAATTAACCCATCGTGAACTTTTAAGTAGTTGTAAAGCTCTGACTTCCCCTTTATAACCCCAGATTCACTTCCAAATCCTTCTAGGTGGGCTTTACCGAAGTTAGTAATATAGCCATGAGTGGGAGACGCGATCTCGCATAAAGCAGCAACTTCTCCAATATGATTAGCGCCCATTTCAACAACTCCAATCTCTGTAGATTCATCCATTTGAAGTAATGTCAGTGGCACACCAATATGGTTATTTAAATTACCAAAAGTTGAATGAGTATTATAGCGACGTGACAAAACAGAAGATATAAGTTCTTTTGTAGTAGTCTTACCATTACTTCCAGTCAAGGCAATTATAGGAATCCCTAAATACTTTCTGTGAAAAGCAGCTAATTTTTGCAAAGATTTTAAAACATCATCTACTAAAATTAATTGTTCACTGTGAGAGTCTATTTTTTCATCAACTATTGAATAAGATGCACCTAATTTTAAGGCTTTTTTTGCAAATATATTGGCATTGAAATTAATCCCGTTTAAGGCAAAAAATAGATTACCAGGCCTTAGTGTTCTAGTGTCTGTTGAGACACCTTTTGAATTCAAAAATAAATGATGAAGTTCTTCAATTCCCATAATTTAAATGTACAAAAAAGTCCCAAAATATTATTGGGACTTTACAATGTATCAAATAAATACTTTTAATTCTTTTTCTTTTTAGTTTTTGACTTAGAGCCAACTCTGGACATTGCACATCTAAATCCAATGAAATCTGTTGCCATATCTTCTGGGTAGAAACGTCTTTGAGCAGGGTCTAACCAAAATTCTCTATCTTTCCATGACCCACCTTTGTAAACGCGTACTTTATCATTAACTAGAGAGGTTCTAGTGTCTGATTTATCAAATTTTCTATCTAAAGAACCATCTTGATTAGACTTAACCGAATGTTGTGGAGAGTCATACATTGGGGGAAATAAGTCACCTTCTTGAGTTTCACCAAAATATCTTGTTGACTGTCTATCTCCATCTCTAAAGTTTCTATTATCACTAGTATCAAAATTAGGACGTAAGTATGTTTCATCTTCATCAACAGGAACTTGGGCTAGTTGTCCAGGGAGAGATTTTGCAATAACCTTTCCGTTTGAAAGTGTATCAAATTTAATGTCATCTATTCCAACAACTTTAATTGAACCATCCTCAGCTATGGCATTTTTGGTATATATATTTCCACGATAGTAAGCAAAATCACTAAATTCATCGTCAACAATTGGACGATAAACGTCTGCGACCCACTCAGCAACATTACCAGCCATGTCATAGACACCAAAATCATTAGGATCATACGACATTACTTCATTAGTAATATCAGCGCCATCATCTGACCAACCAGCAATACCACCATAATCACCCTTTCCTTGCTTGAAATTAGCTAACTGGTCGCCTTTAATTTTTCTTTGTCCAGTTCTAGTATATTGACCATCCCAGGGATATTTTTTTCTACCACGGTAGATATTATAATCTCTTAGCTCCGTGAGACCTAAGGCGGCATACTCCCATTCTGACTCAGTTGGAAGTCTATATCTAATTTGTATAGCTCCAGACTCTCTAGTAGCATATACATTTATTGGATTGCCATCTGAATCTAATTGTTCTCTTCTTTTGCCTCCTGATAGCACTTCTTCATTACCACCAAATGTTTCAGTTGGTGCATTGACATATGTATCTATATTAAAATTGCTTTCAGCATTGACTCCTTCGGATCCTGGAACGTGAGAACCTTTAGTTAAGTAGCCTTCTTTTTGAAGAACCATTTCACCCACACGATCAGATCTCCATTTGGCATATTCTGTAGCCTGAAGCCAACTTACACCAACTACTGGATAATTACCATATGCAGGGTGACGAAGATAATTTTCAACTAGAATCTCACTATAACCTAATCTATTTCTCCATACTAAAGTATCAGGGAGTGCGCCTTTGTAAATACCTGCGTATTGTTCATCATCCGGTGAATAAACCTTCTTTATCCAATCTAAATATTCCAAATACATCATATTTGTAACTTCAGTTTCATCCATATAAAAAGATTGAACATGTTGCTGATTTGGACTATTATTCCAATCATGCATAACATCATCTTGTACTTTACCCATGGTGAAGGTACCTCCCTCAACAAACACTAATCCCGGAGCGGTTTCTTGTTCTTTAAATCGAGTGTTATATTGAAAACCGCCTTCTTTAGCATTAATCTGCCATCCAGTACCTCTAGAAGAATTTCCATATTTGGAGGATTTACCACACCCAACCAGGGCTAGGCTAAAAAAGATCACAAAACAAAGTCTTAACGTCTTATAATACATCATTTTTGATTTTATTTGAAAAGTATCTTAAAATTTGGAATTGCAATATAGTAATTATGATTTGGTTTGCAATGAAAATTTAAATCGTTTATAAATTTTTTAACCTTAAACACTTTACGTTTTTAATTATAACGCTTTTTATAACACTTTATTATCGTAATTTTGAAAATTCAAGTATCACTCACATAATATCTTACATCAATTTCCGTTTGGTTTTAATGAACAAAATATCACTATTTTTAATTTTTATAAGTGTTATAAGTTTTGGTTACTCCCAAGATAGAACCTTTGAAATAAAATGGGATAATTCAAAAGTATTTAGCACAGGTGACAATCAAATCGAATTGCCTTTTTTCCAAAAAAATAATTTCAATTATTCTTCAGAAAGTGGTATTAAATTTACAGATTCCTGGAAATCTTTGGAAAATATTGATCCTGATCGTGTAGAACTTATAAATCTTGTTACTCAAAATATTTCAACTTCTGATTTGGAAGATTTAAACTTAAGATTAATTCCCACGGCCCCTAAGCTAAAATTATATAATTCAAAAATAAGAGGTAATACCATATTAACTGTAGAGCTAAGCCCTATTTTTGTTCAGGACGGAATATTAAAGAAAATTATAAGTTTTAGCATCTCCTATAATGCATTAACGTCATTTAAATCAATAAATTTAAACTCTCAAATTCAAAGTTCTGCTTTGAAAACAGGAAATTGGTACCGCTTCGCTGTTGATACTACAGGAGTTTACAAGCTAGATAAAGATTTTTTTAATTCACTAGGGATAAATACAAGCAATTTAAATCCCAAAAAAATTAAGCTATATGGTCACGGAGGTAAATCGCTCCCTTTAATTAATAATGAAACTGTGTCAAATGACTTAATTCAAAATGCTGTAAAGTTTATAGGTGAAAGTGATGGAGTTTTTAACGATACGGACTACCTACTCTTTTACGCAATTGGACCTAAACACTACAATGCTGATAATAATTCTCACATAAACCCCTACAGTGACAAGGCATATTATTATATTAAAACCAGCAATGAAGATGGCTTAAGAATTGGTTTAGCAGACCAACCTACTGGAACACCTGCCACAATATTTACAACATTTCACGATTACAAATTTATTGAAAAGGACGAATTTAATATAGCCCAAATGGGTCGCCGATGGTTTGGACATCGATTTTACTTTGAAAATTCACATACATTTAATTTCAACTTTCCAAATCTCATCACAACTAGTGATTTAGAACTTAAAGTTTATGTAGCTTCAACAGCTGAGTCTGACACTGAAATGGAAATTAAAATTAATAATATAACTGTCGACAATTTAGTTTTACCTTCAGTTGAATATGGAATCCTTGCTACTGAAAATATTTTCAATAATAATGTAACTAGTAGCTCAGATGATATAACTGTAGACTTATTTTATAACAATAATGGAAACCCCTCAGCTTCAGCTTATTTAGATTATATTTCAATTGAAGCTGAAAGAGAATTGATATCAAATGACTTACAATTTCAGTTTAAAAATAACAATATGCCATTGTTAAATGGGGTTGGACAATTTAATATATCCAATGCTTCCTCAATTAATGAAGTATGGGACATTACTAACAACTATACACCTACCTCATATTCCAATGATGACAGTAATAATGAATTTAGTTTTAAGACTTCACTTGGACAGATTAAAATTTTTCAAGCAGTGTCCTATAGTGATTGCTATACTCCAACCATAGTTTCTAATAGTTCTGTAAGTAATCAAGATTTAAAGGGAACTATATTTTTAAATAATCAAGGCCAGTTTGAAGATATCGACTATTTAATAATTACCCCCCAATTTTTAAAAAATCAAGCTGAACGCTTGGCTAATATCAACAGGGATAAAAATAATTTAAATGTCAAGGTTGTTATTCTTGATGAAATCTACAAAGAATTTAGTTCGGGTATGCAAGATATTGCTGGAATTAGAAACTTAGTTAAATACGTTTATGATAATGCTACTAGCCCAGACAAAAGAATTAAATATTTATGTATGTTCGGAGATGCATCTTTTGATTACAAAAACCGTATTTCGAATAATACAAATGTCACACCCTCTTGGTTATCTACTAGCAGTTTTAGCTTAACAAGTTCATTTATTTCAGATGATTTTTTCGGAATGATGGATACAAATGAAGGGAGTATGTCCAATGGAGATAAATTAGATATTGCCGTTGGAAGAATTTTGGCTGAATCCCCTCAACGAGCTAATGATATGGTGGATAAAATAGAATCCTATTACAGTAGCAATGCTTTTGGGAATTGGCGAAATAACTTTTTACTTATTTCAGACGATGTAGACAAGGTAAGTGATCGATTATTACAGCAAACTACAGATCAAATTGCTGAAGATGTCAAACAGTCTAAACCATTTATAAATGTCGAAAAAATCCATTCAGATACGTTTGCTCAAGAAACTTCATCTGGAGGTAGTCGATATCCACAAGTAAACGATGCAATATTTGATGCTCTTGAGGTAGGTGCTATTGTTGTGAATTATTTTGGCCATGGAGGTGAAGACGGATTAGCACTGGAACGTATTTTTGATAAAATTAACGCTCAAGAACTTAATAACCCTAATAAGCTTAGTTGTTTTGTAACAGTGACTTGTGAGTATACAAAATTTGATAATCCTTTGAGAGTAACTGCAGGTGAATATCTTTTTTGGAATAAAAATGGTGGAGCAATAAGCTTAATAACGACTACTCGTCAAATTTTTATAAGTGTTGGTGTTGGGTTTAACTCCACACTAAGCCAATACTTGTTTGATTACGAAAACAGTCAAACCATGAGCATGGCTGAAGCCTTAAGGCTTACAAAAAATGACCCTGCGGTTACTAATAATGATCAGCGAAGATTGGTCTTCTATATAGGTGATCCAGCTTTAAGATTACCATTAGCAGATCCTGATATAATAGCAACAAAAATTAATGATGAAGATATTACTAATACAAATATTACACTTCAAGCATTGAGTCCAGCAAAAATTGAAGGTTTTGTATCTAACGGTCAAGGATCTATTATAAATAACTATAATGGTACTTTAACAGCAACTGTTTATGATAAAAACATTCAAAGGTCAACCCTAGGTAACGACGGAACCACTCTAGATGGTCAACTCATTATTATGGACTATGAATCTTTAGGAGAAGTGCTTTTTAGGGGACAAGCATCTGTAGAAAACGGTGAGTTTGAAATTAATTTTATAGTCCCCAGAGATATTTCCATCCCTGTTGGAAATGGTAAAATTAGTTTTTATTCAAAAACAGAAAATCTTTTATCAGACCAAAGAGGTTATAATTTTGATATTAAAATTGGGGGGGTCAATTTAAATGCGCCTGAGGATAATATAGGTCCAACTATTGAACTTTTTATGAATGACGAAAGTTTTATCTCAGGAGGAATAACTAATGAAAGCCCCACACTAATTGCAAACTTATTCGACGAAAATGGAATTAATACTTCGAGTGGAGTTGGACACGATATTATTGCACTTATTGATGGAGATGAAACAAATCCTTATATATTGAATGACTATTATGTTGCAGACATTGATAGCTATCAAAGTGGCAGTTTAAGTTATCAACTTAGAAATTTATCCCCTGGCTTACACACTTTATCCTTAAAAGCCTGGGATGTATATAATAATGCTTCAACCAAAGAGATTCAATTTGTAGTATATGACCAAAATGAAAGTTTAGTACTCACTAATGTATTAAATTACCCAAATCCTTTTATTAATTACACGGAATTTTGGTTCAATCACAATAGTTCTGGGGTTTTAGACGTTTCTATACAAATATTTACAATATCAGGTAAATTGATTAAAACTATAAATAGTCAAACTAATGCAGATGGAATTTCAAGTTCACTTTCTAGAGATATCACGTGGGATGGAACGGATGACTTTGGAAATAAGATAGGAAAGGGTGTTTATGTTTATAAATTAAATGTGAAATCCTCTCTTACTGGCATGAAATCTAAAAAAATTGAAAAACTTGTAATCCTTTAATAAAAACTTATATTTGTTTGATTCAAACTCAAAATGATGAACCAAAAAAAACTTAACAACTTATTTAAAATTTTAAGTTTAATACTAATAATAACTCTAAACTATAATTACGTTTTAGCACAGACTGTTATATTGCCAAATTCTGACTCAAGGGTTATTACTACTGCAGTCCCTTTTTTGTTAATCGCATCTGATGCCAGAGGAGCTGGTTTAGGTGATATGGGAGTAGCAACATCTGTTGACACTTATTCCCAACAATGGAATCCATCAAAATACGCCTTCTCGGAAACCAAATCTGGATTTGGTGTAAGTTATACCCCATATTTAAGTAAGCTAGTAAATGATATTTCAATTAGTAGTTTAAATTATTTTAACCGAATTAATGAGCGCAGCGCTTTTGCAGGAAGTTTTAAATATTTTTCTCTTGGAGAAATTGAATTAAGAAATGGTCCTGATGATATTCCAATAATTGAAAAACCCAATGAATTGAATATTGATGCTTCATATTCATTGCGCCTTTCTGATAATTTTTCTATGGCAGTATCATTGGGATATATAAGATCTGATTTAAAAATCCAAGCCGTTGTTCCAAATGCAAAAGCAGCTAATAGCTATGCAGTTGGAATATCAGGTTTTTATCAAGGTGATGAAGTTGCATATAATGATTTTAATGGCCGCTGGAGAGGAGGTTTTGCTATTCAAAATATTGGACCTAAATTAAAATATGATGATGCTGGTAGAGAAAACTTTTTACCTACAAACTTAAGAATTGGAGGGGGTTTTGATTTCATTTTTGACTTTTACAATAAATTAAGTGTTACTGCAGAAGTTGCAAAATTACTTGTTCCCACCCCACCAGTTTATGGAACAGAGTTTAATTATACAGACGATAATGGAGATGGAATTTATAATCAAGATGATGACACTTTAGGGACAGAAGTTAATGATAATGTCATCATTGATGGCCAAGATCCAAATGTAGGTTTTGTCCAAGGAGTTTTTCAATCTTTTGGTGATGCTCCGGGAGGATTTAGTGAAGAATTAGACGAATTTACCTGGGCACTGAGTGCGGAATATTTATATCAAGACTCATTTGCCTTAAGAGCTGGTTTTTTTAATGAAAATGAAACAAAAGGTGCGCGTAAGTTCTTTTCTTTAGGAGCTGGTTTCAAATATTCAACTATAAATGTTGATATGTCATATTTATTTTCTGCATCAAAAGTACAGAGTCCATTAGAAAATACACTTCGCTTTTCACTTTCATTCAATATAGGCGACGGTGAGTACCTAGAATATTAATTTACTTTAAAATACTCGCTTTAATTACTACCAAATATGTGATTAATAAATTTTTTGAAATGAAAAACGTTAATTTCAATATAGATTTCACTCTTTACAATTCAAAAAATGCATTATCTGATGATGTAGCTAAACTCATGAAGGCTGCGGAAAAAGCGCGCCAAAAAGCATATGCACCCTACTCAAAGTTTTTAGTTGGTGCAGCTTTGAAATTAGAAAATGGAGAGATTATTACTGGAAACAATCAAGAAAATGCAGCATATCCATCAGGTCTCTGCGCAGAGCGCAATGCTATTTTTTATGCAGGTTCTAAATTTCCAAATATCAAAATTTTACAAATGGCAATTTCAGCAGGCTCCAAATCAAAAGGAGCAAATAAACCTATAGCCCCTTGTGGTGCATGTAGACAAGTACTTGCAGAATACGAACAATTGCAAAATACACCAATTGAACTTTATTTTATGGGAACAGGCGGAGAAATAGCTTATTCAAAGTCTGTAGAAAATATACTTCCCTGGATATTCGATAAGAATATGCTATAAATTTTTAATTAAAAATTTATAGTTTCCTTTTTCAGGTTAAAAATCAAAGTGGTATTTTTGTAATCAGTTTATCAATTACTATTAGTAACTAAATGCAAGAAATAACCAAAGAAATATATTTAGACTGGTATGAAAATATGCAGTTTTGGCGCAAGTTTGAGGATAAACTAGCAGCAGTATATATTCAACAAAAAGTTAGAGGATTTCTCCACCTTTATAATGGTCAAGAAGCTGTCTTAGCAGGTGCTCTACATGCAATGGACCTTTCGAAAGACAAAATGATTACTGCTTACAGAAATCACGTTCAGCCCATTGGAATGGGTGTTGACCCGCGAAGGGTAATGGCAGAACTCTTTGGTAAAGCTACAGGTACTTCTCAAGGCTTGGGAGGTTCAATGCATATTTTTTCAAAGGAACATGGTTTTTACGGAGGCCACGGTATTGTTGGGGGTCAAATTCCACTAGGTGCAGGTATGGCATTTGGAGATAAATACTATGAAACAGGAGCGGTAACACTATGTTTTTTTGGAGATGGAGCAGCCCGCCAAGGCTCACTTCATGAAACTTTTAATATGGCTATGACCTGGAAACTTCCTGTAGTGTTTGTATGTGAAAACAATGGATACGCTATGGGAACATCTGTGGAACGTACTGCTAATCATACCGATATTTGGAAATTAGGTCTTGGGTATGAAATGCCTTGTGGACCAGTTGATGGTATGAATCCAATAAAAGCTGCAGAAGCATTTGACGAAGCCATCCAGCGAGCAAGAAAAGGAGATGGACCTACGTTCCTAGAAATGAAGACATATCGCTACAGAGGCCATTCCATGAGTGATGCTCAACACTACAGAACTAAAGATGAAGTTAAAGAATATCAAAAAATTGATCCCATAACTCAAGTGAAAGAAGTCATTTTAGAAAAAAAATATGCAACTGAAGATGATATTAAAGCTATTAACACCAGGGTCAAGGAGCTTGTTGCTGAATGTGAGAAATTTGCTGAAAAATCTCCGTTTCCAGATAAAAGTTTGATGTACGATGCTGTTTACGAGCAAGAAGATTACCCATTTTTAAAACATAAATTATAAATCATGGCAATCATTGTAAACATGCCACGCTTAAGTGATACCATGGAAGAGGGTACAGTTGCTAGCTGGTTGAAAAAAGTTGGAGACCGTGTTGAAGAAGGTGACATCCTGGCAGAAATTGAAACAGATAAAGCAACTATGGAATTTGAGTCCTTTAATGAAGGTGTTTTGCTTCACATAGGGGTTCAAGTGGGTGAAACCACAAAAGTCGATAAACTTTTAGCTATCATTGGTGATGAAGGTGAAGATATATCAGCAATTTTAGAGGGTTCGGTTGAAAAACATGAAACAAATGATGATCTCGAGGAAATATTAGAATCTTCTGAGTCCCAAGAAGAAATTGATGAGGTTAGTGATACTGTTGATTTGCCTCAAGGCGTTGTAGTTGTGACTATGCCACGACTGAGCGACACCATGGAAGAAGGAACTGTTGCAAGTTGGCTAAAAAACGTTGGTGATTATGTTGAAGAAGGAGAAATACTTGCTGAGATTGAAACAGATAAGGCAACTATGGAATTTGAGTCCTTCAATGAAGGAACTTTGTTGCATATTGGCCTCGCTGTTGGAGAATCTGCAGTTGTTGATGATCTTTTAGCAATTATCGGTCCTGAGGGAACCAATGTCAGTGGAATTGCTGAAAATTTTAAAACCAGTAATAACACTGCTAAAATAGAAATTCAAGAAATAAGTGAAAAGGTTGTAGAAGATGCACAAGAAAAATTAGTTTTTGAATCTTCAAATACACAAACAATTAAAACTGAACTTTCATCGCCAACTAAATCTAATAAAAATAGAATATATATATCTCCTTTAGCAAAAAAAATTGCCGAAGAAAAAGGTATTTCATTAAATCAACTTATTGGAAGTGGTGAAAATGGTCGAATAATAAAACGTGATGTAGAGAACTTCATCCCACATAGTTCAACAGCTTCGACTACAGTTGCTAAATTTGTTGCTAGCGGTAAAGAAGACTTTGACGAAATTACTAATTCTCAAATGCGAAAAGTAATTGCGAAACGCTTGGGGGAATCAAAATTTTCTGCTCCTCACTACTACCTTGCAGTGGAATTCAATATGGACAATGCTATAGCGTTCCGCCAGCAATTCAATTCTATTCCTGAAACAAAAATATCATTTAATGATATTATTGTTAAAGCTTGTGCTCTATCATTAAGACAACATCCCCAAGTTAACTCTCAGTGGTTTGAAGACCGAATGAAGCTTAATAATCACGTTCATATTGGCGTTGCTGTAGCAGTAGAGGATGGATTAGTCGTTCCTGTTGTTAAATTTGCTAATGAACAATCATTACCGCAAATTGGTGCTGCGGTTAAAGATTTTGCAGCACGTGCTCGAAATAAAAAACTAACTCCACAAGAGATGGAAGGAAGCACATTTACTATTTCTAATTTAGGAATGTTTGGAATTGAAAGCTTTACCTCGATAATTAATCAACCAAATTCTGCTATACTTTCCGTTGGTATGATTACAGAAAAACCTATTGTTAAAAATGGTCACATTGTTATAGGAAATTCAATAAAGTTAACTTTAGCATGCGATCATCGAACCGTTGATGGCGCAACAGGTTCAGTATTCCTACAAACACTCAAAGGATTCATTGAAAACCCTGTAACCATGTTGATATAATCCCAAAAACAAAGGCTATTTTAAATAGCTTTTATTTATCGTGTTGACTTAAAAACCCACCTACATCAAAATAGTCAACGAATTGGTAAATTTTCCCGTCTTTATTTAAACGAGCTATGGCCATCCATTTGTGACTAACTTCAACTCCGCTTTCTATATGGGTGTGATGCCAATCGCCGTAAATTCTTATACCATTTGGACTAGATGATACATCGTCATTTGAAGAATATAAATTCCCTCCATAATAGATGTCATTTTTAAAAGAAGAAGAATTATACATACTCATGTATCCTTGTAATGCAGTACGTAAATCAGCCTTTGAAGCATATAAATCAGTTGTTTTCTGATCAGGACCATACCACATTAGAGAATCCGCAAAAATACTCATTGACAACTCTAAATCTCTAGTGGACATTCCTTCTGGAAATTTCTTGAAGATATTCACATTTTTCATAAAAGTTTCTTGATTCTTATCTTCTGTATTTACTTCAACCGTTGACTTTACAGAAATATCTGCACAACTGAGTACAAAAGCCATTAAAAATAATATTATTTTTTTCATAGTAGTTATTTTAAAAACTAAGATAAATCTAAAGCTTGTTTTTTACAAGTTTTAAAAAATAATTTATTTTAATAACTATATCGAGAATTGTTATATATTGAAAAAAAAATTGTAGAAAAATGAATTCAATCAAGATAAAATCTTTGCTTAAAATCTTAATTATTTCTGTAATTTTTACTGGATTTTTATGCTGTAATGATGATCCAACAGGAAATTTAGGAAACTCTAATTCCACAATACCATCTGGAGATTTTGTTGAAAACTTTGGAAATCAATATAATAGTGACTTTTTTGGTAGAGTTGTAGATTTACAAGACAATCCTATAAGTGGGGTAATGATTGAAATCGGAGATAGCTCAACTGAAACAGATAATAACGGAGTTTTTATTCTTAAAAATGCACAAGTTTATGAAAAGTTTGCTTACGTAAAAGCTGAAAAAGCAGGTTTCATAAATGGATCTAGAGCTCTTGTTCCAGCAACAGGTGTGAATCATGTTAAAATAATATTATTACCAATGACGGTAACTGAAACTGTTAACTCTGGAGTTGTATCCACGGTCAGTTTAGGAAATGGTGCAAGTGTAGAACTTACAGGTGAATACAGCCTCTCAGACGGAAGTATTCATGAAGGAAACGTACAGGTTACTCTCCACTTTTTAAATCCATCGGATGAAAATATGGTTAATCAAATGCCAGGAATGTTATTGGCTCAGAATTTACAAAACGAAGCTAGAATGTTGGAAACACTAGGAATGTTGGCCATAGAACTTAGAAGTGATTCTGGAGAAAAACTTAATCTTAAGGAAGGTACTCAAGCTACAATTTCAATTCCTTTAGACCCAGAGACACTTAATGGAGCTCCAAATGAAATACCGCTTTGGTATTTTGACGAAACTAATGGATATTGGGTTGAAGAAGGTAGCGCTACATTGCAGGGATCTAATTATGTTGGTAATGTTAGCCACTTCTCGTTTTGGAATTGTGATATCCCTTCGGAATACGTTAATGTATGCTTAAATATTACTGATGCAAATAATAATCCAATAAGTAATATACAAGTTAGTATTGAGAGTGAATTAAATGGTACTGGTTATGGGATAACAAATGAAAATGGAGAGGTTTGTGGTATTATACCAGCAAATCAAATTTTAAATTTGAATTACTTTCTAAATGGTATTTGTAACAATCAAGAAATTCCCAATTCATCTCAAACTATTGGTCCACTTTCACAAGATGCGTTAATTAATGTTATATTGGATATGCCTGAGGTTGAAGAATACTTTGAAACTATTACAGGACAATTCAACACATGCTCTGGAGGTAATGTAGTTAATGGATATATTCAAGGAAGTATTGAAGGTGGAGAAACTTTTTACAGCTTAGTTTCAGATGGTGATTTTGAAATCAATATTCTAAGCTGTAATGAAAATTCAAATCTTAGCATTGCAGGTTATGATTATGACAATTTACAAACTACTGGAGAGATTAATTATACACTAACAAGTCCACTAACAGACTTGGGAGTATTATCCGCCTGTAACTCTGTTGATGAGTTTATTCAATATAGTACCGATGGGGGTGCTCTAGAGTATGTTTTTTCTAATTTTTATGTTGATGCATCATTTGATTTAGATATTCAGTATTTTGGTGAAAACAATAATGATTGGGAAAATTGTTTCTGGCTGAGGATTTCTTTGAATCCAAATTATCCAAATTACGAAGGTGAGTATCAGTTTGGGTATCAATCCAATAACGAAACTTTTTATTTTGTTGAAAACTGTCCAATATATCCAAATACAAATGAAAACGAAATTGTTCTTAATTTAAATTCCTTTGGCAACGCAATTGATGAATATATTGATATTAATTTTGGCGGAGCTTATTTAGATGATCAAGGCAACCCACACACAATCACAGGAGTACTTCATGTAAAGCGAGATAATTAATTTTGCATAGTTATTAAATAAAAAAAACCTCACAATTTGTGAGGTTAACTACAGTGGGCGCGAAGGGATTCGAACCCCTGACCCCCTGGGTGTAAACCAGGTGCTCTGAACCAACTGAGCTACGCGCCCTAATTATAG
>MDTG01301424.1_pt1 | contig 40260 bp, 17 predicted proteins | sample 811421 | NCBI WGS metagenome assembly MDTG01 (sample SAMN05326645, study PRJNA326480) | marine metagenome | isolation source: seawater | place: Pacific Ocean: South East | collected 2011 | reverse complement strand
TTCATCTGATTGAATTAGAAAATTCAGATCATCCACTAAAAGTTACTATCAAGGATGAAATGGGCATCATAATGGAAAATACCGGAAATAATCTCACATTCTTAATCAGTGGGACAAACCAATCAACTTGGGTTGAGATAACGAGTGTAGAATTCTCAGCACCAAATGCATATCGCGTGCTTGTTCATTCAAACTCTGGTGACGATTACTTGGAACTCCACGACCTATGGGGGGGAGGTTACATTCACGAAGATGATTCTGAAGGAGATAGGATATTCTTCACTGTTGGTGCAAGTGTAAACATGCAATTGGAATGGAACCTAAGTGAAAATGTCGAAATTGTTGGCTACAGAACTCATACTGGATCTGGGGAAGTGGTTGAACTCAACTTTACCAATGAACAAACACTGACAATCCAAACACCTGAGGCGACTTCTCGATTTGATGAATATGAATTCAATATATGGGTCCGTACGAATGGTAGTACAGGAACATGGGAAATAAAACGCACAGTGATGAACCAGGGTGATTCGGCTTGCGCACATGATTGCCCACGGTTCTTGGACCCAACAGGATTTCCTGTAGAAGCATTGACATTAGCCAACCAATCTTTGGTCATCGAGGGGCATTTGGATCAAAACGATACTGCCGACGTTTATGCAATTCATATTCCCGAAGCAAGTTGGTCAATACATCGTTTGATTGCAAGTAGTGATTCAGAAGATGTGAAAATGCAGATTCAATACTGGAATAATTCAGGTGAACAACTTTCACTCATCGATGTAGAAGATGGAAAGGGCACAATTGGAATAAACGTCACAGGAGGATATCATCTAATCAGATTAGAACAAGATTCTATGGAGCAAACAACTCCATATTTGATTACGCTACAATCGATTAATCTGACAACAGAAGAAGACTTACCACTTTCTGAAATTGAGTTTATAGACAGATGGAAGGAATTCACTCCATTCTACATAGGCATTGGAATATTGATGCTCTTGCCCATGGGTTATGTTGTTTGGTCATTACGTAGTACACGAATTGCTAGTGAGGTCCAGATTCATGAGAGAAAAAGATTAGTTCGACTAAGAAAACGGCTGACACAACTGGTTCTCGAGGATGCGAGTGATCAGGATATAAGCAGTGCTTTGGAAATGCTTGAACAAGTTCATTGGCGTGCAATAGAAGCAGAGATGGGGAGCGCCGCATTATCGCATCACACAGAATCAGTCACTCTAAAAGTATGGAGAATTGATGGTGATAGCCTGATTGTTGGAATCCATGTGGAAGACATAAAGTGGGAACTTGCAGCACTCAGGTTTGAAGCCATAGAAGGGCCTTCTTGGAATATCACCCAAGTAACTCCAAAGGCATTATTTGATGGTGATGAAATATTCTTGGATACACTAGAAGCGGGTGCAACTCGCTTTATCCAATTGTGCCTTGAGGGAGATGCGGAATTACTTGACCTCCACCTCTCTGGACTTGTAGATGGAAAACCACTCGCAGCTGTTCCAGCAAAGGCTCTCTTAATGGAGAATAATAGTTAGTTTCTGCGATTATCTGCCTCTCGCCTAACAGATTCCTCAATCGCATCAGTGGGCAGACCGAATTTCTCAGTCATACTCTCCAAAGTATTTCGCATTTTTTTGTCAATCTTAGAAGGTACGTGCAATTTGAGAAGGACCGTCACATCACCTCGCCCCCTACCTCTTCGATACGGCATGCCTCTACCTCTTATCAACAAGGTTTCACTTGGCTTGGATCCTTTTGGGACATCAATGGTAAGCATTTCGCCGTCCACATGTGGCAACTCGATTCTAGTACCAAGCATCATTTCAGGGAAACCAATTGGTAAAGCCATAATCAAATCTGGACCATCCCGCTCAAACCAAGGATGGGGAGTGGTATCAAGTTGAATGTAAAGATCTCCAGATTGTCCGTTTACTATTGGTTGACCCATGCCTCTCTGACGCAAGCGCAAACCATCTTCTGTGCCTTTTGGAATTTTAATGCGCAAAGTTTTCTCCTTCTCCACAGAACCTGATCCTTTGCAATCCTTGCACCGGTTCCGAATAACCTTTCCACGCCCCCCACAATCAGGGCAATCCGAAACCACTTGCTGGACAAAGGGTCCAACTCTTGCTTGTTGCACGATTCGACCTTGACCATCACATGTTGAGCACTTTTGAACATCATCAGGAGATTCTGCACCAGAACCTCCACAGGAATCACAATTAGCTGATAGTTTCGCATTGATTTCAATTTCTTCTTCTGAAAATATTTGTTCCAGTGTGATTGAATGGCGAATTAGAACATCATTACCCCTGCGTGCCCGAGAACTTCTACCTCCTCCAAACATACCAGAGAAGATTGATTCGAAACCACCACTAAACAAATCATCGAGGTTGATGTTAACACCCTCGAAACCACCTGGGCCAAATGGAGAACCTGAGGGACTATCATGCCCAAACATGTCATATTGCCTTCTTTGATCTGGATTTGATAATACAGCATAAGCTTCCTGAACTTCTTTGAACATCTTCTCCGATTCGGGGTCATCGGGATTCTTGTCTGGATGATATTTACGTGCAAGACTGCGGAATGCTTTCTTCAAATCACCATCGGAAGCGTCCTTTGAAACGCCCAATACTTCGTAGTAGTCACGCTTCTCGACCATACTCGCCCCAACTCTTCGTCTCAAAGCCTGTTCTTCAATCCGACGATTGAAGGCTATAGCCGATTACCGCAATTCTCGCAATACGATTCACCCATCGGATTCCCATATCCGCAACTAGAGCACATCATCGATTGTGCAGTTTCAGTTTCAACCATACTCGATGGCATTGTACTGCTGCCTTGCATTTCTTGTGTGTACCAATCTGCATTTTCAGGAACAGATTGACTGGTTGCTGTAGTTGGATTACTAGTTGGATTTGGAGAGGATTCTTTGAGGATGTCAAGAACACCTCCGATAATGCTCTTCTTCACAGGTTCGACTTTGGCATGCGTAACTCCCTGAACCGATTCAACTGGTCCCGACTCCCCTGTAACTCTCGATGTTGAGCGCTTAACATGTTCAGATTCTGTGAACAATGACACATTGTCCAAATCAGACTCATTGCTCTGCAACTCTGAGGTCACACGTTCTGAAGTCAATCCGGAAATATTCCCATCCAACTTCTGCAGAGCCTTTTTGGACATTTGCCCAGATTCGACACCTCGTGCATCTGCCTCAAGTTCCGACATAGCCAAGTCTGCCTTCGACCAAACACCGCGATCTTCTGCAGCGTAATCCTTCTGTAACTTCCTAATGTGCTTACGTCGATGCCACTCATGATCCCTGACGGTTCGAGCATTCCGGAAAAGGAATATTCCTATCAACGAAGCAACCGTGAGGTAAACAACCATGCCAACCCAATTGGTGATTAAGTGGATTGAAATTGCAGGAATAAGCTGATACAATGCGAGAAAAACAAAAATTGGCGCTGCCAGAAGGACCCACGCATTTAGTGAGTTCTTGTTCTCCGCCATGATTCCACCATGCACACTTTCAATTTCAAGGAACCTATCCAGCAATCCTCAGTCAAATCTATCCCTAGAGGGTTTAGCATTACCAAAAATACCACCTAGTAGTCCAACGCTGAATGAACTATGGAGTAAGAATAACATGAATGGAACTCCAATAATAGCTGACAAATCTCTCCCTCGTCTTGCTTCGTCAAGACCAATTCCTAGTAAAGTCAGAAAATACGCGACAATTGGCCAAGCAAAATTTGGAATGAGGTATGCAGATTGCCCATCTATCGCTAACCCAGCGACAAGGGATAGACCAAACCATGGTAAAAGCTCGGTGAATCGCATTCGAGTACGAGCGTCAATGACGTGTTTCATCCTCCAAAAACCATACCTATAACCCATCCTCAACCACTGTTTCACACTTGTCCGCTTAGCCATGTGAATATACGTTTCTGGAGTTCTCCATAGAGGCCAACCATTCCGAATTAGTCGCAAATTCAATTCCGAATCCTGGGTTGTGATGAAGTTCTCATTCCAACCGCCAACAGAATCGATCGCTTCTCGCCGATACAGCGTGAATGGTGGCGTGCGCGTGGGACTTTCTTTGGAGAAACGAGCGAATTGTCCAGAGCCTCCCAACTTGCACGATAAGGCAGATTCTATCCAATGCCCAACTGACTTCATCTTCAAATCGGATTTGACTACTTTGGCACCCAAACCACCTAAACGGATATTATGCTCACTTTCAATGGAGAAAAAACGCTCTATACGGATCTCTAGATGGTTTTTTGGGACCCATGCATGCCCAATCATTTCGAGGATAAAATCAACATCCTGGTCAAGATACTCTTGAGCGATATTCCGTGCATGTGGTACAAAACGAGAGGGATTGTTTAGCAGATGGATTTCTGGCCCATCACAATCTAGACTAATTTGGATCATCTTCTCAATGACTTCTACAGTTCCATCTGTTGAACCACCATCTACCACGATGATTTGATGATTTTCAGACGCATAGGTCTGCTCAATCAAACTGGTGAGACAACGCTCAATGTGCGCCACTTCTTGCCAAGTTGGAATGACTGTAGCCACTCTAACTGCGGTCGTCATGTATCGCCACAATAAACCAATGGTGTCAAGGTTCCGTGCCCGAAAGCGAAAAAGAGCGGCTTTGCTTGACGAATGATGTTCACCATGGCCGATAGCCCAATCACCACTGTCACAACTCGTGTGATGGCCCATGAGTGTGGGGAGAAATGCGTGGATTCAATTCGGAACATATTCCCTGACTTCGTCCAAGATGTTGAAGTGAAAAAATCGACTTTCCCCGTGGGACGTGAAGAAATATTGCTGCGCTGTGACGGAGTTTCGCCAGATTTTTTTATGGCACTTTTATCAGAACAACGAATACTAGATACTGCACTTGATTCAATGGCACTAAATCTACAAGAAAATTCTACATTCTTTTCGATATCAAGGCAAGCAGCACTTGCTGGAAAAGTTGCATTCGTTCTTGAATCAGAAAAAACCGTCGGAGGTGTCATCGATATTGAAATGGAAGGGCGAGGTTTAGGCGAATGGTTGGAAAGAGTTACTTGGCATCCAGGTCGAACAGAAATACCTCGGAATGTCGGTGATGACATCAGTATGAAACCAGATGGAGCCGTTACCGAATGGTTTGACTCTAAGGGAAGGGCGACAATTAACAAAGAGGACTAGATGTTGCTGAAACCTTTTTCTGCTAATTCATTGATGAAATCGACATCTGCTGGAAGCCAATCAAGTGATATTGCCTCATCCTCAGATACCCATCGGCATTCTTCGTGGGCGTTTGAGGTGAACTCATTTTTCTGGGTTTTACAGGAGAAAAAAGACAGATTAACTATCATTGAACCATATTCATGCCTGATTGTACCAAGTAATTCACCAACTTCTAACTCATGATTGAGTTCTTCTCTTATCTCTCGAATCAAAGCATCATGTAGAGTTTCATCTGGATTGACCTTTCCACCAGGAAATTCCCAGTACCCCCCCATTACACCAGCGTGTGATCTCTGACAAGCCAGTATGTGCCCTTCTGAGTTGCAGATTACTGCTCCGACCACATCCATGCATGGTTTCTGAACAATGATTGCAGCCATACGTTTCAAGAAATCTAACTGGGTATTCTCATCGACATGTGAAAATGGAGGGATGTGGATAAAAACTGCTGGAAGAGGTCTACCACGTACTTGTACTGATTTTGATTCAATATGATGTAGCGTCCGATAATATGTTTCATTACAAACAAATCTTCCACAATCCTCACTGATTTCTACATATTCTAAATCTGAAAACGCGTTTTCAATAGAAGGGCGATGGATTGTTGTGTGTAAAAGTGGTAAACCGGAACTTTCGACTAGTGTGTCAACCAGATGTCGACCACTGTTGTCAGGTATTCTGAAATTATTCTCGTTTACTGCACACATCTCAATACGAATCTTTTCTGCGTTTTCATTCAATCCCACATGTATTACAGCGTCCACTCCTGAAATGCAGCCGATGCTGTAACGACTGCCTTGTTCGTCGACACTGAGGATTTCTCCTTTGACTGATACGTCGACATTATGATCCTCGAAACTATACGGTGGATTGGAATCTAGTTTTGAAGAATATGTAGTACTCAATAACTTCTCGACAAGTTGTTTTGAGGGATTCATCTTGTGAATCCCAAATGGTTCGAACCCGGTCAACCAAATTTGGGACTGCATTGTGCCTAAAGGACAACTGTTTAGACATAGCAATTATGGAGGGAGTCGCAGAAAGAAAAACATGGATGATTACGAATTGGAGCTCAAAGCCCGCCGCGACAGTCGCGGTCGATTTGAAGACCAAACAGGCAGAGCTGGTGCCGATGGCAGCCTGATTCTAGCTGATGCACTAACCTATGCAGCAGGGGCGACTGCCTTCATCACTGGTGCTGTTGACACAATGGATGCCGGACAAATTGAGGTGCGGCCAATGGTGCTGGTCGTTGCTGGCTTTGGACTTTGGATATGTTCTCAATCACTGAACAATTTCAGAAGATTACTACCAGTGTGGGTTCGAGCGTTACTACGCATGAAAATACTCCCTGAAACTTTTGATGAACAGTCAGATTTTTCTAGGAAAAGGAGAATGTGGACGGTTGTTATTGCAGCAGCCCTAACAGCGATAATCGCTTACATTTTCACCACAGATGGATCCGCTGTTATCACTCGCTCAGGTTTACCATTTCACTATGTTCTCTGGGCTATCGTTTTGATGGATTTACTGGTTGCTATTCAGTGGATGCGAGTTATCGGACGATCGGATCAAATTGGTCAAAGACCAGGTGGTTGGTGACACATCTTTGGCATAGTATTGAACAATATGGACACTAGGGGATGGTGAGGGCAATGGACGAAGATTACGATGAAGAGTTGGTCGTGTCCGTATCCGACAATGGAAATTCAAGTAGAGAATCTGGTAGCAGAATCCAAAACATTCTGGGTGCGACTCGGATTATTTGGACTGAACTCACGGCAGGAGTTGGAGCTTGGGGTTCACTAAAACCAATTGTTGCTGGTTTACTTGCTGTTGTGCCATTCTTTTTCCTTGGCCAGCACTTTAATCGGCAACATCGTAAAGGCTTTGATTGGGCTCTATTGCAACTTCCTTTAGTTTTGACACTCGTACTTTGGCCAGTACTCTGGGCATGGTCAATTGTGGATGCATATCGCGTTGCCATGCTTTCAGTTTCTGAAGCCGAAAATCGGAAAAGAGCCCTTCAAGTGATTAACTAATCACCAGTCATCAGGTATTTCCAAAGGCGAGAACAATTGACCGGTGGATTTCGAACTGGCAAGTTGTATTCTCGCGAGATGTTCCCATTGTCGTAATTGCATTAGTGCATCTGCCAGTGCCAGTTCTGTCGCATGTATTGCTGTTCGAAGTATTGTATCGAGTATATCCATTCTATCCTCATCCAGTGTACTCAATACAGCATCCAAATCAGGTCCAGAATCTATTGATTGGTCGTCCTCATTCAAAATGGGCCATGGCTTTGATAGAATATCCGGTATTTGTTCACCATTTGTATTTGCTTGAAGGATTAAGGCTTCACTCAACTGGCGAGTGAATTTTGAAAACACAAGAGATACTTCGATTAAGGGCATCGAATATTGCCTCAAAAAATTGACTACTTGTTCCTGTAAAAAGACCATTTTTTCCGTCGGCTCAGAATCCGAATCAGGTATAGGTATACGCGGCAACTCGCCAGACATCTTACCACCATCAAATCTGACCACTTAAGCGAGCAGCCTCTATTTGCTCGCGTGTCCAACCTGCTGCAAGTAACTGATCATCACTGTATACATTCGACTGAGGGGGTTGGTTATGTCCAGATGATACATATTCATTTGCGGCCCTTTGCATTTCACTTTGTCTTAGGTATCCGTTTCCATCCGCATCGTATTGCGTCGCAAATCTGAGGAAGTTGGCACCATCGAGAATGCCGAAATTTTCGACAATATTCTGATACACGCTATCACTGAAGTCAAGCGATATGGTCGCCTCTGGCGGAGGTACATTCTCAAAACCAGGAGGTGCCACTAGATTTGGAGGAGGCGCATTCTCAAATCCAGGTGGTGGCGGAACGAGTGCATCAGATTCGATTACTTGCCCGCTTTGCTCTAACTCACTGATTTCGTCAATCAAGGATGATTCCTTCTCACGTCGATAAAGAACAAGCATGGCGACACCGAAGCACAATGAAGCCACTGCAATAATGTACAATACAAACAACCCTTTTGATTCATTGATTTGGTTTGAGAGTGCTTCTCCATCTCTTGCAGTGTGAGGTTTGACTTCAAGTGGCTCAATCGAGACCCAATCAATATCCACATGCCTATCTCTAGCCACGAGTTGGAACCGACGGATTTGGCTATCCTCTACTTCATCAGTAGGCAGTTCGACAGCAACACTCCAATTCCCTGAAGGGGCAACCAAAGTTTTTGCCTCAACACCATCGACATGCACCCAATTATCCTGAGAAATTTCTTCGAAAAGGACGAAAGTAATCTCGCCTTCACGGTTGTTTGTATTCATCCCAGCAACGTTCAGTACTGCTAAATCCCCACCAATTGGAGATGGATTATCCCAAGAAATCTGTGTACTATTCCCTCTTAAATCCACCATCGGACCTATACGCACAAGACGCCATTGTGTCAGAGGCATGGCTTCAGTATTGTTTTCAGCCAAGTAGGGATTACCTGCTTCGTCAGAACCTGTTACCCACACATCTACCATGTAACCGGGAAGCAATTCTATGGCACCTCCATCGGTCAAATCAATCAGCCCCTCCCAAAGCCAATCAGATCCTATTGCACTCGCTTGTCCAAATGGTTGATTTCCACGCGAAATCTCACTTGTCCCTGCACGTATCTTCCAATGGATTTCGGCAGGATTAAACAAATCAAAACCATGCTCATCAGCAACGTGTAGACCAACTGGTAATTCTGTCGCTTCTTGCAAACTAATATCGCCCATTGGACCAATGTTCCGAATTTCAGGAGCTTTGCCATCCACAATCAATTGGATCCTAGGGGGTTGTGAGGTAGTATCATCTGCAAGACCTGGTAAGTTTTCGAGACTCGCATACATATCCAAACCACCACTGCGTACGTTAGGAACAAGAATGTCAAGAGTGAAATCGCCACCTTCACGCGGCACTGCTGACCATGAGCGTTCTAAATCTCCAACCACAATATCGAATGCACCCTCTGGAGCAGGGGCAGCATCCTCGCTGAAAAGAATCCTACCGGAAACACGAACAACTTGCCCAGCGGCGATTAATTCAGGTGATTGACCTGGCCGATACAGGTTTCTTCCTGTTGCCAGATCAATGGCGGTGAAATGCCCTGTAACCATATCGAAGCGTAAGTCATTGTCCAAACTCCATTCATCGTAACCCAATCCACTAGTATCCTCATGACAAGGGATATCGGAATTCAAATCACAGGGCCAATCGATTACTTTGACAATTGGTACAAAGGATTCATCACCATTTGTGTCGAATTCTTCAGGAAACCACCACGTCAATTGGAAACGTATGTCGATGTGTAAGATGGTCTGATTCAATGGGTCAACTGACCATGAACTGTATAAATTCGATACTGCAACTGCAGTACTTCCAGATTCAAGGTGCATTTGGAAACCATCTTCCCGTGAAAAATTGGCCCATATTGATGCTCTCTCATCGTCGAAGTCCTCGATTAATGACATGTGAAGTGATTGGATGTCTTCCCATCCATTTCCATCACTAACCATCAATCTGGCAACATATTCGATACCAGGATGTAGTGGTGCTTCACTATCATGTCCAAGGATTGTTGAGTTATCTGTTTCAATCATTGGAGGGAACTCTTCGCGGATTGTGTATGTAACCAAATCAGCATCCCAATCTGGAGTTACAATAGATGATACTCCACAAGGGGTTGGGACGTCTGGGCAAACAGGGCCTCCGCCTCTGGCAAGGATATTCTGTTGTTGATCGGCTCCACTCACATAGAAAGATACCTTCTCACCATGATCATTCATCCTATCATCAATTATGCCACTAAAAATATTCAACCCACCCGGCCGATTCTCGGGCAAGCGTAGAACTGTTGTTCGATACTCGATTGCATCTGGAAGCATGTTGTAGTTCAAATCATCTTGTGATTCAATCCAGAAATGCAGGGTTATCTCAGTGGGTGGGTCAACTGAATCCTCAATTGTTATACTAATCGGTTGTGAACCTGCATGCAATTCAATACCATCATCAGGTGTTGCACCAATGACCAATGGGCTATTTCCATCAAGAACTATTCGCATTGTATTGAAATTAGGATTGATAAACGTCGAGCCATTAGGTAAATCTGTTGCAGATACCTGGAAAAGCATACCGCCCTGACTTGATTGTAACGGTGTTAGGAATTTAATGTAATATTGACCATGGGCAGGATTAGGATCCGTTAACAGAGAGGTTGGATCTTCCTGTGGTTGCCCATCTTGCGTCAGATTTTGGCCAGAGAGTTCTAGATCAAATTGGCCCGCCTGAGGGGAAAATGAAGTGCCCTCAAAGGCAATTTTCCCACTGAAAGTTATGTTGGTTCCACCACGCATCCAATCATATGGAAGTAACTGTCGACCAGATTCATCCATCGCTGAAATTTCCAGCAGCTGTATATCATTTTCAACCCGTAGATTGAGATCATCAGTTTCGTACTGGTTCACCGCTAATTCAATGTCATCAGTGACACTAATCAGAGCCTCAGTTGATGACTCATCGTCCCATTCCCACTCAGATTGTATTGGTAGTCTTATACTCATTACTCCATCTGAACTAGTCACTGAAGTGCAATTTCCTGCATCAAAAGCAACTAATTGGTCAGGATCACTCACCTTTGAGCATTGATCTCCGGACTGCCAACGTAGAACAGGATTTTCTCCATGGCTTGATATTAATCCGACATCCACTCGCTGTAGTTGGGATGATTCATCTCCAATTGCAATATTTGTGACCAAAATACGATCAACACCATCGGGAACTAACATATTCCCATCCAAGGACGTACTGATGACTCTTGTCTGATATCGGTAGGTGATATCCAAATCAGAAATACGCACCCTCCCTGGACTTGCTGCCCGAATTGTGAACGTGATGTTGACGGTTCCTTCACCGTTTTGAGGGATCTGCTCATTGAGTGCATCAACCACGTCAGGGCCACTTACAACAACAGGATCTTGAAGGCCCCCTGTGCCAACATATTCGTTGCTATTGTCATCACCTATGTCTATTTTTACACCACTAGGATAACCCTCCTCGAAATGAAGAGTTAACTCGTCAAGCATAGGTGTGACACTATCATCCGAGGTAGTGAATTCTACCTTGTACACGAGCTTGTTCCCAACACTAGTTCCCCAATCAATTTCAACATCATTCTGTGCAGTTACCCAGTTTGTTCCATCATCATTTGATACACGCACCACTGCCGAAGTCCCAGTTGGTTGAATTGAAGACCAAGTCGCCCGCATTTTACCAACTTGGGTGCCAGTGGCGAGGGTTGGTGAGGTCCATTCTCCGGCTGATTCATATTCATCAGTGTAATCAATAGAAACCCACCAAGACACTGCTGTAGTGCCTACGAGTTGAACCTTCCACATTAGTTCAGTACCCGGGTAGTCAAAGTGAACCGTTTCATTGTTTGAAACAGGTACCCAATGCGTCCCTCCATCTGCACTCAACCAATACTCCACCCGATCACCTGCTGCACTAGTCGACCAAGAGAGTTCCATATTTGCAGCAATTATATCATCATCAGAATCAAAGATTTCACTGACCCATGTAGATGTGCCAGGTTGTGCAGTTATTACATAGGGAATGCCACTACCAAATTGTCGTATTCTCTGACCTTGGGACCATGAATAGTGATCCAGTGTGATTAATCGATGGCCGTCATAGTGTAGACCATATCCATTTGCAGAAATGGATGCGGTTCCAGTTTGCATAGTAAGAACACTGCCTGAGTTACCAGTAATTGCATAGCATTCCAGCCTATCACCGCTCCATGATTGGTAAGTTCGGAACCAGAACAAATTGCCATGAACAGACATTCCTCTAACTTGGCCACTATTCATGAAATATGTGTAGTAGTCAGTGTTATTACGAGTAAAACCACCATTCCCATCAAACTCATATTGAATTACTGTTTTTCGGACACCATGATTTACCCAAACACTATCCCTGGTCCTATCATAGGCAATTCCTGTATAATCGCCATAGCCACCAGTACTAACGTCATAGGAAGATATGCATTCCCATGCTAGTGGATGTCTGATATCCCATTCAACTATTCGATGATATTGAACAGCATTCTGTCCACGGTAAGTTGAGATTATGCCAAAGACACGCTCATCATCAGTTACAGCCCAATCTCTCCACCCATAAGTTTGCCAAGAACTAGAGGGGGAAGGGACTGAGCATGTTCCAATATCCAAATTAGGCCTCAGAGCCTGATTATTTGGCCCCGATGTCATTTGTGTACCATTGTTTGGATAGAGAACCTTAATTGTATTTCCAAGAATATTCGAATCCCAAGTTGAAGCAAAAATCATGTTCCTATAATGGAATGCAGCACCATTGTAAGTTGCCATAGTACCTGCAGGAAGATTCAATTGAGCACTAAATCGATTTTCACTGACATTTGTAGTGTGTGGCTGACGGATAGAATAGGTGGAATTGTCATACCAAGCCGTTCCGCTTGAACTCAGAGCATTCTGGGAGTGAGGTTGAAACCAAGAAGATGCTTCCTTCATAGCCAGTGATACTGAATCACTTCTCGTATCTGTGAAAGTGTCTGTACCCTCTTCCCAATCACTTCTCGTATTGTCAGTAATACTACTCCATCCTGTAGCAGATGCACCTGATATCGTCATTTCGGCAGAAGTGACTTCCGCACCTATGGGAAGAGCAACCTGAACATTTCTTGAGGGCGTACCTGATTGGTAGACTGCAATCGCATCTGCTGAACCATCTGCAAATGTGTAAATGTGCCTAGCTCCCCCACTTGTAGATTCAACTTCAACGGATATCAGCGTCGATCCAGATGGTGACTGAATCGTTGCTGCAAACAAGGATGATACGAACAGAGTTACCAAGAAAAGTGACAAAAAATTACTTCTCTTGGCAAACAGAAAAATCCTCTCCTGATTTTTGCGAAGGCATACACACCTATCAACATCTTGGCGTCGGGTCTGGGCCCGTAGGGCCCGACCCGGGTCTAACTGGTTGTCCGATCATCATACCGAATTGGAGAACCACCATTGCCACGGACGCCATCGACCATGTCATCATCGATCTCGAACCAGTCATTGAGCCAATCTCCATCAGTGTCATAATTCAGCGGATCTGTTCCATCGGCGATATTATCTCCATTGATGTCAAGATGCCACCAGCCCCAAACAAATTCCCCTTGTCCAGTATTGGGGAATCTGTCAAACGAACCCCAACGCCTTTCCCAGTCATCAGTCCAGTCGCCTCGACAAATATGTACATCGTCACTTGGATCCAACAACATGTAATCAACATCGTTGTCTGATACGATATGTGCATACAAATCGTCACTCGCATTTATTCGATACATCCTGAAATAATTTGCATAGATGTCATTTGCGGTCCCAATTTGGAGTAAATGGTCCCTCAGTTGCCACCACTCAGTTATTTGCTCACCTTGGTGAAGCAATGGAGAACCTCTAACTTGAGCTGCACTTGTTAAAGTGGTATTCCCAAAGAATTCTTGGAAATTATTGTATGGAATGTATATGCATGATGGGCCTGAACAATCCCACCCGCCGTCATTGTCTGGGTCTTCAGTTGCATCGGTTGAATCGCGTGGATCGAAGGTGGCCCAGGTCCATTCCATATTTGGCCTAGACAAATCGAAACCTGTGACATTCAGAGGCTTTTTGGTAGAACCAAAGTCTTCCCAAACGACCTTGATGTGTAGGAAGGAGGTCCAATTATCATTGGATTCATTCCAACCATTATCATGCTCCCACCAATCTGGAAGCATGTCACCATCGGTGTCGTCGTCATCAGGATTGGTCCCAAATTTGTATACCTCACGACCATCAGTTAACTGCCAAGATTTATCATAGCCAACTGTTAATCCATTTGCTTCATCACGAACCATTTGAACCGCATCGCCATCTGTATCGTTGGAAATTGGCAATGTGCCCATTTGCCACTCAAGAATATTGGTGAAGTAAAGTGGGCTATTTCCTGGCGCTATTTGAGAATTTGAATCTGATGTTGTGAATGCTCTCGATTCCCATGTACCTTGAGGGGCAGGTACATCACCTGATGTTCGGTCATACCAGCCATCTGCATCGGGGTCATAATCAACATCTAGTGGATTAATTGGGTTCAAACTCCACCTCCAACTATTCAGTGGGAGAGTTTCAGTGTAAACCGAATAACAAAACTCCCATCCATCTGGCATTGAATCCCCATCTGAATCAGGATGGGTTGGATCCGAAATTCCAACCAAACTCAGGTTCCAATTGTCGGAATATGCCTCATTAATACGTATCATTCGCTCACTACTCATGATATCCTTGGACACGAATGAGTCGTACAACATCCCTCTTGAATCCAATTCAGACATTCCCATTTCTTCTTGGTAAGCAATCACAGCATCTCTTGCATAACTCATCAAGCCAAGATTTGCTGGAACTGAAAATCTTTGCGAGTATTTGCCGTAAATTCTTGATTGATATTCTGCAAGATTGTCGTATGATTCATTCTCATCAATCTGGCCATCTCCATTGCAATCCCACGAATCATTATCTGAATCGAAGTCGACATCGGCAGCAGATAGTGGATTCATTTCCCATTGATTCCCATCTAAGTCCCATTCTGTAAACCAGTACTCATATCCGTCAATCATTTGGTCATTATCCGTGTCATTATTGGTAGGATCTGTAATACCAATAATCGTCGATAGAAGTGGCGGAGATGGAAGGGCTGGATTACTACGCCAATCCAGGAACTGCTGAGCTGCAATCATTGCACGATTTCCTTTGGCAAACAGCATAGAATTAATTCTCTGCAGGAATGCATTTTCATTTTGCAAGATTGCTTCTTCCCACATATGGGGAGCATCAGGTGGCGACAGACCGCCATTAATTGGATTAGAAACGGTAAGGTTGAGTTCTTGTAAATCGGTTAACGCATCTCGGTCGGCATCATAGTGCCCATCTCCTGCAACAAGTGGATTGAGTGTCCAAACCATATCTGATTGGTTCCACTGTGTGAATAGAAGTTCAATTCCGTCGTACATCCCATCACCATCTGTATCTGGATTATTTGGATCAGCGGTCATACCACTAATTGCAATCTGCTCAGGAGTCATGAATTCGCCAAAAGACATTGAGGAACCCCCCTCACTCCATACCTGTATAGAGGCAATATTACCAGTGCCAAATGCATAGTACTGAGGACTTGATTTATCTGGATCGGATTCGGTGAAGTTGGCAGCAATTGAATTGTATTCCTCCCAGTTCGTCATCCCGTCCCCATCAGGATCACCCAGTGAATCTAATTCCATCACAGGATTCAGTGTCCAATCGTCGGCATATACATCCCATCTTGCGAAGTATACCTCCCAACCATCTGGCATTCCATCTTGATCCGTATCTCTACTCAATGGATCACTGGTACCATAATCCCGCTGTGGTGCAAGTGGTTGATCGTCTAGCACTTCCTGTGAAACAAAGAAGCCAAATGCATTGGTTGCAGAACCATTCCAAGAATCATTGTACAAATGGGTTGAATACGCCAATGATGCACCATTTTGGTCAACATCACCAAGCATTATCAGTGACGATAAGTAATACTCCATCCAATTCGTTAGAGACTCTTCAGGCTGTAATATTCCATCATGATTAACATCATATCCGTCCCCATCTGGATTGTTACCTGCGTCAGAGCCATTCAGCGGATTCAATCCCTCCTGAGCAGAAGACCATGAGCAGGTGTACCGTGCCTCCCAGCCATCAGGTAATCCATCTCCATCTGAATCAATGAGGTTTGGATCAGTATCTACCCAAAGTTCGGCTCCATCAGATGTTTCGTTGTGAGTTGAAAGACCCTGCTCGAGAACAAGTAACCGAATTTGCTGCCATTGATACTCGCAGAGATTGGTCAACCCATCCCCGTCGGCATCTTCCACAGCATCGCTAGGATCGCTAGGGTCTAGAGACCACTCATTCCCTCCGGTGAAAGTTTGACCAATCCATCGACGATACTTGATTTCCCAACCATCTGGCATACCATCTCCATCTGTGTCTGTATTTGTTGGATCAATTGTACGATCCGTCCCTCCACCAGCGCCTGAATCAGACCAACCAGTGATGTATGTATTTCTAGCGTCTTCACCAGTGTTTTCATCACATAGATAATCACCATTCAGATAATGGCAAGTGAAGTTGGTCTTATCGACGAAGAAGCCCCAATATTCCTCGCCATCTAATAGGCCGTCCCCATCAGTATCGGATAGTTTTGGATTGGTCGAATTCCATCCTTGGTCAGTCATTGCAACATATCGGAACTCGTCAAGATTAGTCCAACTTCTATCAAAATAATCATCCGCATCAGGATTCAAATTAACTCCATCAGCATCGAGATCATCGTCGCGATCAAATGGATTGGTTGGATCAAGCCCAAATATGTACTCCCAACCATCTGGCATACCGTCCGAGTCGGAGTCATTTGACAGAGGGTCTATCTGCACAATATTGGCATATTGACCTGGGTCGAGTGCTGCAAACAATAGTGGTTCATCTTCTACAGTTAAAATGGCTAAATCGACAACCCGGCCAGGGATTCTTGTGTGATCGGGCTCTACGCCTGAAGAACGGCTGTGATCTGCATCGAGTGCCCACGTACCCCATTTTGAACCAATAATTACTTCATCACCCAGTGGCAATATAGTCAAGACATCATTTCCAGCTGTTTTTGTTGCCTCATCGTCGTCGAAGTTGTTGTACATCCTCTCATAACTGAAGGCTCCAACCGGTTGTGACGGTCCTACAATCAAATCGAATTGGTGAACGGCTACTCTTGTGCCAACCCAGAGAGTTTGCGGGCTAGTGATTTCACCCCCTGAGTCTCGAGGACCATCAACAACCAACGATTGGACCGCGGCATCCATACCACTACCTACTACACCAGACTTTACGTATTGTCCAGCATTACTTGTATCAAATATCCAACTCGTAGGGAAACCACCTGATAAATCAGAGGAGTTGGCCATGACTAAACCACGGTTTGTGCCTATGAATAATCGGGGGCCATCGCTGGGTAAAACAACATGGACTGCTGCATTGACCGTAGCATTTTCTTCTTGCTGGAGAGCGTTGGTCAGAGGTGCAACGGATTCGACTGAACCGATGCGCCCTTCAGAATCAACTGAATATTTCCACACATTTTGGGATTCACCAAAACCAATCATATCCAAGTCACCACTACCTGTATCTAATGGGATTGTCAAATGCATTTCCCCAGTAACCAATTCATCTATGACACCTGATAATAGCCCGTCCTCAAGTAAAGCAATGGATTGCAAGCCAACGCTAGTGGTAAGAACTAGAATGCCATTTTCACCACCCGAAGGCCAGTGATACATATCATGCAAATGGACGCCTGCAGGAAGTGTGTAATGAGTCGAGCTATTCGTAGATGGTTGCATTACAGAAACACCACTACGGGTGCCTATATACAGCAAGCCAACTGAATCATCTGCAAATAAGGAGTGAGTGTCATGGTGCAAAATATCAGGAGTGGTGCCTTGATTATACTCATGAACAACTGCATTTTCAAAACCGATTGATGTACTTTTCACACCTGCTGTAACCCAATTGCCATCGTCAACTGAAATGGTATATTCTTCCAAATTGCTTAGAGCCTCTCCCAAATCAAGGGTCACACTAGAGGTGTCAGGAGATATCGCACCATCACGATTGATATCCCAACCGTCTACATCACTATCAATCAGTGCATCAGAACTGTTCAAAGGATCTAATTGGAAGTATATTTCCCAACCATCAATTATTCCATCGCCCTTCTGAGTTAGACCGAATGCTTGGCCTGGGTTTCCAGCCCAGCGATAGTAATCAGTATCATTGTCAAGAGGGTCTGTGCCAAGCCATCCATCATCATTTGTAGGGCGCGTTTCATCGGTCCGACAAGGGTCAACTAGATGTGGTACCTGGCCAGAACACCGCAAACCATCAAACTCAGTAGTCCAACTCTCAGGTGCACCATACAGGTATTCTTCCGTATTTGTGTAGTACTCATGCGGCTCTATTTCCCCATCTCGGTCTACGTCAAAACCATCCCCACAATTGAAGACCGTCACGAGTTCACATCGATCACTGTCTGCTAAACCATCACTGCTGTTCAAAGGATCAAAAATTTCGCATTCCCAAACATGCGTTTGGGCATTGATTTCCCCGGTATACGACATACACATCGAAACTTCAAACCCATCAGGCAAACCATCGCCATCAGTGTCACCCATTCTTGGATCCAAGTACCAGCGGACTCCTGTTTCAGAAATATCATCAGGTTTACCTGGCAACCCCGTTCGATTATCGGTGAAACAAGAATCCAAATCATAAGGCCAACAATATTCCATCAAAGCAGTTAGACCGTCGAAATCATGGTCACTTTGATTATCAGTACCATTGTCTGAATCAAGTCCTTGGACCGTTCTTGACCTATCTCCTTGATCCAAGAAAATCGCTTCACTGAAAGCCTCTTCGTGCAAATCTGGCATCCCATCTTTATCGCGATCGGTTATTGGGGGACCCTCCCCTGTAGTATCACCAGGATGTACCGATTGTACTGGACTGTTTGGCCTTATTTGACTAACAAAAACCATCGAACCAACGATTAGTAGCGTCATTAGAAGTGCTGTTTGTTTGCGGCGCATGGATTCACCTGTGGGTTACACCCACAGCCCATCCCCCCTCTCACGCTTATGATGCTGATGGAGCGTCGTTCGGACGAGATGCATTTTCAAAACCTCTTTTCTGGAATAATTTTGTAATAAAAGTCGAAGGTAAAATTACTAATTGGAGGATAGAATTAACATCCAAAATTGGCTTTGAAGACACTGTTAGGAGCGCTTCATTCAAGGAGTGAATGGCTACACGAACAAAGGTTGGCATGAGTCTAGAGATTACCCACCTTGGATCAGGGAGTCGTGGCAACTCTACGCTGTTGCAAAGTGGTGAGTCGAAAGTATTGGTCGACTGTGGCTTCAGCGGTAAGCAAATTGAGAAAAGATTAGCTAGAATTGGAGTACAGCCAGAGTCCATTGATGCCATTCTGCTCACACACCACCACACAGACCATGCTAAAGGTGCCGAGATATTTCAGCGAAGGCATGGCGCCAAGATTTTTGCAAACTTCACCACTTGTGCAAATATTGGCCTTGACCCTGTAAATCAATGCAAATTGTTTGAATCACTAGAACGTGTACAGGTCACCCAAGACATTTCAGTACTACCTGTTCCAGTTCCCCACGATGATGCTGAAAATGTTGGTTTCATAATCAATTCAGGGACAGGTAAACGTGCTGCTATTGTCACTGATTTAGGAGAACCCACTGATGAACTAATACGGCACCTCAAAGGATGTGCACATATTTCTGTAGAAGCAAATTATGATGCAAAGAGACTTGCACTTGGGCCCTACCCTGAAAGTCTGAAAACAAGAATTGCTGGCCGTGGTGGTCACCTGTCGAATTTACAAACATCACTCCTTTTGGAAGAAGTCTTGAGTGAACAAACAAAAAGCGTGGTGCTTTGTCACCTTTCAGAAAAAAACAATGCCCCACATATAGCAGAGAGTGAGGTGCTATTCCGCTTAGATAACTGGTCAGGTGATTTGCGGATTTCGACTCGAAACGGGCCTGAATTCAGCCACTGGATTGGACAAGAAGAAGCAGAACTGATTACCCTGTGAAAACTTCACCTCAGTATGAGGTGAAATGAGAATTGCTAAGAACGAACCGCGTTATCTCGGTTCATGCGCCGACCCTGTGCCCCGTATCGCCGGGCCGATGAAAGCGGCGTTTCAGAGATTATGGGAGTTACGATGCTGCTGGCCATGGTGATATCAACAATGGCTGGAGTAATGGTGGTCATGCAGCCCTTTATGCAAGATTTAACCGATAACCGAGATTGGTCCTCTGGCACTGTTGCAGCAACTCAATTTAATGATCGATTACTTGTAGCCGCAGAATCACCCGCAGGTACTGGGATGGTCATCCATAGCCAACACATTTCAGATACCATCAAGCCACTTAGGATGGCTGAAATATGGCAAATCAGTGCTGATTTATTTGGCAATGACAGAGTTACTATCGAATTATCAGGCGGAGTTTTCAATATCACATCTCTGAACTCAAGCGCAGCATCCGTCAGTATAACTGGACCATCAATTTCTGAACAATGGGATTTGAACGAAGGCATGGGAGACATTATCACAAATGCAAGTATGCAGCAATGGATAAAAATAGATGTCAAGGATTCGAATGGCATCATCATCCATCGATGGATTCAAACACCACTTGATGGCATCCAACTGAGGACTCCGCTGTCAGTAGGAAGTTTTGATGTTAACCTAATCAATGGAGCCAGGATTCAACAACTACCAAACCAGCCAATAGAGGTGGAAGAATACCCAAGATTACACCATGACATTGATTTAGATGGCAAAATGAGAGTAAGTATCATGCTACTGGATGCGGACATTGCGGGTGCTGAACAGAGCATGTCAATGTCACTCGACATAGAGAGCAAAGGAGCCATCACGTTCTTTGATGAAAATGCAAGGAATCTGAGAATATCTCCGGAATTCACCGGAGTAGATAATCCTGAATCACGATATCTTCGACAATGGACAGACTCCTATGATTTACATCGAGCCACTGGCGATTCAAGTGATTATTTTGGATTCGGCCCCAAGGGGCGAGTCTCAGGAGCAGAGGGTATGACATTGCATCCAATTGAGGCTGCATTCCATTTAGATGTCGTCTTGCAACAGGTGGTGATTAGTTGATTAGGCGAGAGTGTGATGAAGATGCTGTTTCTGCAGCCATCGCCACAGTCCTCCTATTCGCTGGTGTGATTACCATTATTTCAGGAATGATGGTCACAGTCATACCCGTAATTGATGAGCTTCACGGTGCTGTCGAACGAGAAAACATGGTTGGGCAAATGGAAGATTTAGCAAAGGAAACTGAGCGCCTCAGTGAATCCGGAACTCCGGGTGATTCAGCACTGCTGACCATGAGGCCACATACTGGGCAGCTTGGATGGCAAATGTTTGAAGGTGGTAGTTGGTACTCTGCAACACATATTCCAGACACTACATTCAGAATAGAAGGTGCTCTTGATCTAGACCAAGAAATGCGAATACGTCATCCAGAATATCCTGTAAATAGCCTTTGTGCGACAGATTTGCATGCTTCTGAAGAATCACTCCACCATTACCGAATACCACTTATCAATGCAACAATTACTGCGACCCCATCAAACACCCTGACTTCAGTACTGGGCTCCAAATCACTAACCTTTGAACAGGGTGGAATTGAGACTGAATATCTAATCTCTAGTAGTGATACTTGGATTCAGAATACCGACAGCAGTACAGGAGAATCTTGGATACACTCTGAGATGCCACTGAATGTCATTGTTTGGCATGGACAAGGTGGAGCGTTTATCGCTAATACAGACATGGAAAATCCTGATTCTGGGCTAGGAAGAATTTGGTCTGTTCCACTTATTGGAGGGTCGCATGTTCTGCAGGTTGAATCTGACAACCCGTTCACAGTGCAATGGGAGATTGGTTCCGAATCAGGAAATGGGCAATCAACTTCTCTCTACGTCGAACAAAATCCAGAGGGGGCACTACCAAATGTCCACACATGGACGCAAGAGTTAGTGACTAGTGAACCTGAAAAATTGGTTCTAAGAACCTCAAGCGATGCCTCACTGGTTGTACGCTGGGGAGAATCCGCTGAGTTAGATGGAGAAGGGCCCGGAGCGATTTCTTGGCCAGATAGAACTGGATCTTGGACAGGAAAAAATTTCCGCCCTCCTGCAATGGATGGAACTCTGATAATCAACAACCCTAGCCCCACGTCAACTACAGCTAAAATTGGGAACCTCTATCAGGCAATTTCGGGGTACTCCAGTATCCGAATCCCATGGACATCAGACTCCCTATCGTGGATAGAAGGATCAGACCCAATTCAAATCGAGTGGGTTTTGGATTCTCAAACTCTTGACTCTAATGCTAACCATGCAACATCATGGAGGCCAGGTAGCTTAACCATGATTCCTGCTGCAGACACGGGCAGAACATCAGGGGCTGAATGGAAATTTTACCCACCGAAAAGTGGGGGCGATTCAGCAACACCGGCAGTAGGGGAAACAAGTCTCATCCTCCAACCCGCTGGGCCTCGAACTACGTGGAATACTGCAACTAGTCAAGAACAAACAATCAATCACAGCGATGATTCAACTATTCACTCCATTGATTCAAATCACATTGGCGCATTTTCGGTGGACGCGACATCTGGTTCATTACGAATATTTTCATCAACAGGCGATAGTGGTGCTATTGGAATACAGGATGATGGAGCAGATCGTTGTATTGTGATTGGCATGAGGGCATCAGGCTGGATTGATGTCACACTACCTTGGATTTCGGTTCATAATTACAAGGAAAGCGATGTTCTCAGTTCTTGGAAGGATGGGTCCCATTTCTTCGGCTTGCAAATGGAAATACGTGGCGAATATAATGGTGAACCGAATACAGTAATTGCTAGTGCATGGGCATTCCATATGCCGAGACTAACATACACATTTGATTCTAGTGTATCTGATTTACAAATCCTGACACAGGGAGGTTTTGTTGGTACAAATCATCCTGAGTATCAACCAGATGTTTTGCGGCCTCCTGCATCGCGAGAAGGCCCAGGGCCTCGCTTAGCAGCCACAGTACCAGTAACGGTCCCAACTGGAGATTCAGTACTTGGATCGACAGAATTAGAATTAACACTCTCATTGGAGGGGAGGGAACAGATTACCTCACTATCTGCGCACCAAGTGCGCAGGGGGTGGGATGGGCCGTATGCACTAACCATCGCCGCAGAAAGTGCAGCAGATGCTGACTACTCTTCAGATTGGTTGGCATTCCCTGGCCAATTAGACACATTGTCAGATTATGTGGGTTGGGTTCAGACCTCTCCGACGATGCCTGAAGTAGTATACCATGCTGGAGGTGGACCGGTTCTGTTCAACCTGCAAATGGCTTGCATTTCCAGCCAGACATCACTAGGGGGTTCGATTGCATGAGGCGTTTGCAAAAGGATGAAAATGCTGCAGCCACTGAAATTGGTTATGTTTTCACATTTTTACTTGGATTGATGTTCCTCTCTGCATTTTCAATCTGGGTTTGGGACCTCGAGGTCTCAACACAGGACCGTTGGACTGAAGAAGCACTTGAAGAGAATCTTCTTGCAGTAGGAGCCGCAGTAGAGAGAGCTGATGAAGCAGCACGAATAGATCCAAGTGCAAAATATGCAGAACCAATAAGTCTGCATCTTTCTTCTGCAGTTGGGTTGGATATCGAAATGTGGCTTACTGATGATGCTGTCCACCTATCGGATGGACAACAATACTACCGCACAAGTCAACCAATATCCGCAGCAGCTGCCACCAACCATTCAGGAGTTGTAAATCTGGGTGGAGTTGAAACAATCTGGGTAGTATTAGAATCTGGTCAAGTTACACTACAAATTGAGCAACCAGGGTTCTAATGCCCCCCCATGATTGCGCGATGCATCTGAGTCTGAACTTCACGCATACGGGCACCAGCACCGAGTTCTCGGAAAACTGTCAAAGCACGTTGCAAATAGTTCATGCGTTCTGCCTTTTCGGGTGCCGATTCACCCAAACGTGCTAACAACTCACCAATTAGTGGGCGGAAGTCATTTGCTTCGGCCATAGCAAGGCCATCAAGATAATGCTCTACTGCCTCATCAGAACGGCCAGCATCGGATAATGCTTCACCTAGTAGAATTGTAACTTCTACAGCACTTCTTTGGTTGGTTTCCTCTGCCATTTGTTTTAGTGCCTCAGTATAATGATGCAAGGCTAGGTCAGGGTCGCCAGTTCTTGCATAAAGACGACCGAGTACTGCCCGAGAACGAGCATGTAGACCTAAATCATCTCCATTTTCTGTTTCTTCAAATGATGTCAGTGCATGCTCCCTAGAGCGATCTACTTCGCCCATTTCCAAAAGAGCAGATGCCAACTTGATTCTAACATCGACAAGTTCTGGGTTTGCTTCGGTAGAGAGTAATTCCTCTACATTCCCATACACTTCCAGTGCTCGTTTCATATCCTTCTTGTGCCTGAAGATAAAACCCATATTGGTGTATGTTCGAGCCGCACCCATAGCATTACCCAAATCAATGAATATCTCTAGGGCATTCCGATGTAATTCTAAGGCACTATCTGAATCACCACGATGAACCGAAAGATCTGCCTTACTAGATAGGATACGTCCTTCGATTTCCTTGACTTTATGCTTCTTTACTAGTGGTAGGGCCTCTTCATACTCTTTCTCAGCATCATCCCAGCGACCCTGTATGGAAAGAATATCGCCTCGCATTTCAAGTATTGAAGCCCAAGTTCTTGGGCCGAAATGATCTTTCTCCAAGTCTTGTAACAATGGTAGCAATTCCATATGCCCATTTTCAACTAACTCCCGACCACTTTCATCGAGTACATCTCCGAGTGAGTCTGTATCGCCTGAATTAACTAAATGGAAAATATATTCTAACTTCTGCTCCGGGGTATTTCTCCTCCTACGGTACCAGTCACAAGCAGCAGCATGTAAGGAAGTCGCCGTGGAGGTGTCAAGTGTTCTAAGTAAAAATTCTCGAACTAGATCATGGACATCGTAATTTTCGCTATCGGCCTGCCTTGCCAATCCTTTTTCAACCAAGTCATCGAGTAAATCAGCCTCTATATCGTGCTTTGAAAGTGCTTCAAGTGGCATTGGTTCACGATATATCGCAATTGCTCCAAGAACGCGCTTCTCCGCACCAGACAAGCGACTGAAAATCTCTTCTTCAACGAATGCTTCTAGCGAATCATGGAATTTCGAACCAACAGAACCACGATTGATAAGTTGGAGAATCAATGGGTGACCACGCGATAATGTGTAAATGTGGAGGAATGTCGACATTTCTATGTCAGGCATTGCAGTTAAGAGACTTCTACTTGCTGTCTGATCAAGGCCCTCAAGTGGCAAAACCAGTGCTGAGATTTTACCTTCTGCATCCTTCAGTGGAACCACTTCACGATATGAACGGCTGAATAAAACAAGACCACATTGTTCTGCTTCACCCATTCGCATTGCCAAACCTCGGATGATGGCATACAAGGCATCATCATTCACCTTGTGTAAATCATCAACCACAATCAACGCAGGCACATCATTTAATGCGACTGAAATCAAATTCACCGCGACCGAGGGTTGAGGTACAGCAGTGGCATGAACATAATCTGAAAGATCATCATTGCCTATTGCCGATAGCCATTCTGCACAAGCTTCAAGGAAAGCTCGACTTCCCTCCCAATCTTGACAACGATGGTACATCAAATTGCGACGATGGGTGTACTGTTCGATGACTTTTCCTGCCAAAGCTGTTTTTCCAATCCCTGCTATACCTGGTAGAAGCAGACAAGAAGAACGAGCATCTAGCAAAGCACAAATATTTTCCAATTCCGTTTCTCTTCCAAAAAATGTTCTTGTCCGTGGTAAATCACCTAATGATGTCACTAATTGTTTTTCCACATGCTTGTCTAAATCCCTCTGAATTAATTCCTCGTTTAGCGTTCGTAAATCCAGTAAGCCATTATCATCCATGTACCTTAGAACATCAACTGCACGTAATGCAAAAGTTGCCATCTCAATAGATCCGGCAAGTGTAGTCGCGTGTGTCGCCCCGTCACCATCAATTATTTTCACTGGATGTTCCGATAAAATACGCCAGGCTTCTTCTGCTTGCACCATACCTGAATCGGTGAGAAAATATGCCTTGCGCTTTCTGCTGACGCCCGCGACATGTGCTTGACGTTCGATGAGATGATTGGCATCTTTCAAACCTGCAATTGCGCGTGGAACATTGCTACGAGCAATGGCAACTGCATTCGCAATTCCCATTTGCGATAAAGCGAAGGGGACCTCAACTGATTCGGTATAGTCTGCATAGTCTCTCAGATGTAAGAGAATACGCTCCTGAACACCTGGCCTTGGATGACTCATACTTTCCACCAGACATACATTTGGCAGCACTCCCTTTTGATAGTGATGCCAGCAACCCCATCTTGACCCATGCGAGGAAATTACCCTCACTGGTTATCTGGAACCCATTTGTTCTGTTCTGAATCCCATTTCCAACCAGGATATCCAGACACCACCGGTTCAGCTGCCACGGGTTGCTGTTGTACTACTGGTTGAGGGGCTGCCTGTTCCTGTTGGTTCTGCTTTGCCCACGCATATGGATCGGCTTCAGCAACAGGTTCCATCATTTCTTCTGGCTCTTCCTCAAACTCCACAAAGAAGAAGACGAATACTCCTCCTAGAACTGCAATAATGACAATTATTGCAATAATTACCAATATTGTGGTAAGTGCTGAACCACTATCAGAAGTTCCTCCAAGATTCACTACCGAATCCTCGTTTTTCGGTTGCTCAATTGTACCATATTCGAAAATTATCGTGTTATCACCTTGCTCTAAGCGGCTGGCAGGAATTTCCATCATCCATGTGCCGTCGTCTTGAACAACTGTGCTTGCTAAACGCAAACCAGCCTCAGTCTCACCGATAATTGTGACAGATGGCCTTCCAGAGCCAGAATAAACCAGTGTATCTGATTTCGTTAATTCGTCAGGACATCCTGATTCGAATTGCCCATCGACCATTAAACCTGCACATTGTGAGGAGAAGGAAACTCCAACAACATCGAAATCAATCGGTGCTGAAGATGCAGTACTGCCGGCAGTGTCCCTCACTTGGAATATGACATTCTGAAGAGACCAATCAGCCATATCTGAGTAAGTATACGACATGTCGATTGGGTTGAATGTAGCAACCCCACTGTCATCTACCTTGATCAAAACATGATCATTATCAGCAGCAATATCTTGGTCAAGGACGTAATATTGTAGACTATCTCCGGAATCCGAATCAGAGAAATACTGTGTTAAATCAATCGACTTTCCGTTTCCACAACGGTCTGCAGATGTACCTGTTTCCTCACAGAAAATTGTGATGCTATCTGGCCAGTTAGTGGAATCAAACTGTGGGCGATTGTTGTCCTGATTAGGTGGATTATCAATCTTGATCTGAACAGATGATGCGTCACTGTACTGGAAACCATCAAATGACCGCGCTTCGACAATGTAATTGTAATTGTGAACTAATTGAGTTGTGTCCCAAGCTGTGGCCCAACCACCACTCGGTTGAATGTCTGTCACGAGAGAGTGGGGGCCATCAGGAAGTCGCAGGAAACCCGTTCCATCAGGATCAATTCCTGCTTGCGGATCCCTGATTGTGATTTCGACTTTGGTGACGGTCCCATCTGTATCCCTTGCAACACCACTCAGCAGAGTGTCATCGCTTGAAGTAATGACTTGGCCTTCAAATGGTGTCAATAATTGGACAACAGGTAGTGCATTTTCATTGTCAAACTCTAGGTTGAGTGTTACTTCATTACATTCATCTGGTGTGTTCAGACAAAAGGCTGAGTCACTAGCCCATATTTTCACGACGTAACTGCCTGATGGTAAATGGCCTACGTTCCAATCAGCTGACCAAGCAGTCCCACCGGGTTTGTCAAACAAATTGTAGTAATTATTTGGTCCTTCAACCTCAAACCAAATTCGCTGAATATCACTACCAAAAATACCACTGTATGAATCTGATGCACGTCCAGTGAATTGGATAACGCCTTCATCAATAACAGAATTATCCGCTGGTCCATCAACCCAAATTGTTGGAGGTTCTGTGTTGAGTTTTATTGTACGGGTGACTATTTGTGATTCAGCAACGCCATCAAACGCTCTAAATTCAAACGTATAATCTCCTTCTGGTTGATCACTCATATCATATTCAAAATACCAGTTTCTAAATGGATGATTATTGTAAGTGACTTCGCCATTTGCACCGCTGGAATCTGTTGCAAGGCGTGCATCAAGCCAATCACTAGTGAAGGGGTCTTTGACCTGAACCTGTTCAACAATACCTTGCTGATCCCACTGTGCTAAATCATCAGAACCATAAATTCCAGCCCACATGCCATCATGTGCTGAACCGGTAAAGTTGACTGAACGCTTGAATGAATGACCATCATTTTGACTTACCGAAACCGTGGGATCCATGTTCTCCAAAGGAATAATTTCTGACAGAACACCCGTTTGGCTCGTCATCACTAAACTGTACTTCTTGTATCCCTTTCCAAACTTATACGCTGTTACATAGTAGAGAGACATTTCACGACTATTGGCGCCTGCATTGCAATCCGGGTCATCTAAATCATAAATTAAATCCCCATCATTATCTATTCCATCACTGCATGAATTTTCACCAGCATCATCTGCATATCGATCAGGATTATCCCCATTGCCTCTAAAATCCAAATGGAAATCACTTGCCAATGAGATTTCAGGAGTCCAGCCTTGGGAATCGGTTGTCAGACTGTAAATGTCATCGCCATGACTGTCCTCAACCAAGACACTTGTCCCACCTACACGCACGCCTTCAACTATAGTTCTGAATTTAACAATTTCTGCCTTCCTAATCTGAACAGCCCACTTCGAAGGAGATACGTCGATGTAGATGTTGGATGTATCCAAACCAGTTAGATTAGAATATGTGAAAACCGTTGAGTTATTTGTCATTTCAAGTGCCAATGGGAATTCCTGAGGTGGCCATATCTTGGTTTCAGGAACCAAAACTTGGGTGGCCCAATCGCCCCCAGTCGTGTCGGAACAACCAGGGCATGATTGTCTGCCTTCCCATCTCAACGTCGCAGGGTCAGATGTATTGACTGATTGACTAGGTATGGGGATATTCTCAGACTGAACAGTAACACTGCTCTTAGTGATGTTATAGGTTTGACCAACCCCCATCCAATTATTCATCGAAAAGAATCCTAAACTGCCATACTGCTGAGAACCTGCCACCTTAGTATCATGGTGCTTAATTGTGGCACCAGTCCCTGATACATTGAAATCATTGTTTCTGACATCTAGGATAGAACCTACTGCACGAATACCATCGCCGCCTCCTGAAATGTCAAACTGATTATTCATCAGAGAAACTGATGCCCCGTATGCATGTATACCTGGACAACCGAAATCTCCATTCCACAACTTCACACTTGTGCATCCCGAAGGTTGCCCAGTAATCACGGAATTAGCAACATACATTCGATTTTCAGTTAATGTCTTCCAGCCTTCACTACCCCATGGGTATTGGCCAGCAACAAGGGGCTCCTGTGCAGTATCCTGAATTGTGACATTCTCGATACGGACATCACTTTCGCCAATCGACCAGATCCCGTTCCATCCACCAATTGGCCCTATTGCGCCACCATTGATATTGACTTGGCTTTGGGAAATTTGGATTCCAGAGCCCTCTGAAGCACCCGATATGACATTGTTGTTGAAATCTACCCAAGCGAAGTTGTAGGCTGTTAGTGGAGACCTCTCGTCAGTTTCGATACTATTGCCAGTTACTGTCAATTTGTAAGACAGGTCACCTGCCCTTTTTTTGTTGTTTATATCGATTCCATTGCACGTAGTCGTGATTGTAGAAGAACTAACCTGGCCTGCTGAATTATCTAAACGGAAACCATAATCTCCACCATCAATTACAGAGTACTGAATATCAACAAATGACTCTTCGGCCCAGATTCCATAGCGCCCGTCGTTATTCTGTCCACAACCGTTTTCTGTACCCGTGAAAATCGCATTTGTAATTGTAAGCGGCTGTAACGAGCTCCCTGCACCATATGCCTGAATTGCTGAACCAACTAACGATGAATCGTCATCACCAACAGTAAATTCTCCGCCCACAATATTGGGGCGCGCCAGATTCAAAATCAGCAAACTGGTTGTGTTTATACCCGTGAATTTCATTCCAGTGAGAGTTGGGCTCGCGCCTTCTGTCACCAATGAACCATATCTGACTTCAGATATTTCTGGAACCCAAAGAGGCATCCCATACGCATTGTTAATTGTCACATGATTCAATTTAGTGGCCCCAATATCGACTGTGCTTCGAAGAAGGATTCCCTCATTGCAGGAAGGATCCCGGTTGTAGTGATTGTTGTTGAATATCCCATAACAACTACCAATTGCTTCAGGGTCCGCTGGATCTTGCCAATTGAATGTGATTCTAGATGAATTGCTTGCCATACCATTTGCACCACAGGCCACATCACCTGCACAGATACCGCCACGCACATCAATCATTGTCCCATTTGGCATTGTAATAGTGGTCCCTGGTTGGATGACTAAGCGTCCACCAGTTGCCACAACGATATCTCCAGTCACAGTATGGGAGCCACTCCAGATCTCTGGATTAGCAGTAATTGTACCACTAGAAGTTTCGTTGGTTGCTGCAACTGTAGGTAACGCACCTACAAAGCCAATCATGATGCTAGTAAGCATCAGAAATGACAAGAATATGCTCTTTTCTCGATTTTTTTCGCTCATCGTTCTACCCCTGATTATATCTGGGGCCAGCGCTATTTCCACTATAATAGAACCGGTGTACTCAAATTAATTGGTATCAAAAAAAGACATTTGTATCAAGTATGTTCGCCAAATAATGTTATTTTTAAATTAAAAATATTAAAAAAATATCATTATGTGTTTAAAAAATCATCTTTTAGTATCGAAATAGTTCAATAATATCGAAAATCATACTATCGAGTCTGCAATTGCTCTTTCCCAAGCCAATGCATCAAGCATTCCATAACCCCATCGAGGGTGGTGGGATTCCCCCTGTAATGGATTGGGGGTGCATGAATCTGCTAATGCCTGTTTTACCAATAAAATTCCCATGCGGCGTGAATCTGATTCAGGTAATTCCGAACCGTGCCTTTCAAGAATAAGAGCTAAAGCACCAGTAACAAAAACAGTTGCATCACTGGTCCCAGTACTCGCTGAATAGGGTACTGTGAAGGCAGAATCAGATGTTGAAATTATGTCAACACCAGGTGCTGTGACTTCTGGCTTTTGATTTGGTTCTAGACGTGCATCTCCTGCAGCACCCTCTGTCGTAGAACCAGTTGCAGTTCTTTCCCACAGGTCACCATTCCGATCAACTGCACCAACTGCAATCACTCCATCGACATTTGCTGGAACTGATACATCTGTCACATCAGTCCCTGCACCTCCTGAATTACCAGCAGCAGCAACTACGAATACACCGTTATCCAATGCGTCCCCAACTGCATTGGCCGTGAGTGAACCGAGGGGGTTTTCCGGATCAGGATCACCTCCAAGTGAAAGTGAAATGATGTCTACATCCATCACAGCCCAGCACCATTCGACAGCGTCTGCGACATCCGATTCTGAGCGCGTCGCACCATCAGAATCGAGGGCCGCTGCAATTACCAAATCCACATTGGGTGCGGCTCCTTTGAATTGCTCACCATTCGCCACTAAAATGCCTGCCATCATAGTACCATGGAAATCATCTCCCCGATCTTGAATTATCTGATGATCACCTTGTACAAAATCACGGTATGCAACCAAATTCGCGTCTGCAATATCTGGATGGGTCATATCGATACCGGTGTCAACGATACAGACAGAAATTCCTTCACCCGTTAGTCCAAAATTTTCTTGTAAAGTGTAAATATTTGTGTCCTCATATGCCCAAGACGAATCTGGGATTAGAGCTTTGGAAAAAACACTCGTCAGTGCAGGATAACTCAACAGCAGTAGTCCAACCACGCTCACTACTATGAATGGGCCCCATGCTCTTGGCCGGGCACGATGGAAATTTTCGTTCGCAACTTGTTTCCATGCATCAGCCTCCTGTGGACTAATTCCATACGCTTCTGGAGAGTAACCTGGTGCATCTGGGTCAATGGCTGTAAGCATCCGCGGATCTTCAGGTTCAGGAAGATATTCGAGGTGTTGATAGGGGCCACGCACCATTGTATCCTTACCAAGGCGTCAGTCAAGGTAAATGGGCTTTTGTCAACAGCCAAGGCTGACGCATGCAACAACGCGAATTATCAAACATGTCGCCTAATATCAGAATGCTTGTGAACTCATACGGCCACCAAACTTCCAGAAGAGGAAGAGGATTGCAATGACGAATAGTAAGACGACTAGGCCTAGGTAGTCATTTGCTTCCTTGCTCACTTGCGGCTGATAATTTACCTTGAGCATCTTTTCATCGGGTAAATCAGTCAAATCATCCGTGCCATTGACTCTGAATGTGTAATCAATGGAGCCCTGCTGATCTACTGCAGGGATGTCAAAGACGAATTGTACTGTTTCATTCATTGGGACATCCAAGGTTGCGGTTGCAACTACTTGTGGTGATTCTGAGTCGTCTAAAACTTCGACAGTTACTGCCCTTGCATCAACATCGCCCGTATTTTCAACATCGACATAGAGTTGTGTCACTGTATTCATCACAGCGAATCCAGATTGTGATTGTCCGAGTGTTCCTGCATCACCGAATTCAATTTGAGGTGTAGTTGCTTTAATCTTCAACTTGATTGCCTCGTAACTCACATTATTTTCACTTGTAAATGTAACATAAATGTCGAATTCATCATTGTCACCTATGGATGGAAGATCAGGTGCATGTATGTTCAGTGAATATGCTTGAACGATTCCAGGTCCAACTGTTACAGTAGATGGGCCAGTTACACTCCAAAGTGCATACTCAACCGGTAAATCAGATATTTCCACAGTGTAAGTATCGTCGCCATTTCCTTTGTTCTGGAACTCAATAGAATAGGTTTCATCATACCCAGGTGTTATGCCAATCATGTCGTCTGCTTCACTCAGGAGCTCGTATCCGAAAGATTGTGGAACGAATAGTTTCAACTCATATTCATTGAATGTTTGATCAGTGTGTGTCATTCGAATCAGCATGGAATGTCCAGAATCATATGACTCTGCTACAGACTTATTTGCTGGTGTAATTCGTAGACGTAGGTCCTGTGTAGTATTGGAATCAAGACCCATCGTAAATGGACGGGAAATTTCCCATACATCCACACCGTCCTCGTCCGTACCATTCCAAACTTCAACTGTCCAGAACTCGGCATCTCCACCGTTCATCTCGATAGTCAATAGGAAATCATCTTCTGGACGGTTACCATTGTAAACCATTTCAAGATTTATTTCGCCCACCACATATTCATATTCATCTCCATCATCTAGGATTGTGAAGTCATCAGAATCCATTGTAGATTGGTTCACACCTACATGGGAATCTCCCACCGTGAATGAAATTGAGTGGTCTTCCCGAACACTGAACAAAACCATCTGCTCAGGTGATTCTACACCTCCTCCAACTACCTCAGCACTCTTACCGCCGTTGTACGTCATGTTAACGCCACGCTCTATTGTTGTGAATGAACCGCTGAAACTGTAATCCCCAGCAGGTAGTAGCAGTGATATTTGTCCATTTGAATCAACTGTTTGATTCCAATCGAATACTTGTGCACTTGAAAATACCAAGTTTGCACCAGATTCAATCAAATCAGAATCACCTAGAGTTCTCTCAGTTTGGTCGTAATCAAACCACTTTGTACTGATATGCAGAACACTCGCCGTAGAGAGAGTAGTGTTTGCCTCTCCACCTAAACCAACTTGAGCATCAATCGATGCAAGTGCTGCAAAACGACCCTCTGAACCATCATATTCCGCATAAATCAACCAATTACCTGGGTCAACTTCTGCGTTCCATTCACCAGTCCAAGTACCATTAGGTGTTTGCTTAATCGGAATAACGCGATCGTACGATAACCCTGATTCGGGTATCAGAACTAATTCTACATCATCCGCTATTTGAGACCACTGTGATGGCAGAATGTGATCGACCAATCCACTGATGGTAACAACTCCTGCAAACATCTCGATGTCAGATGTATTTGCCACATAGTCTACATCCATAGACAATGAACCATTGCTGTAGCCATCCTTGGTTGCCAATATATCGTAGGTTGAATTGACTGGTACGAATACACGCCATGTTCCAATTGCGCCGGTTTCAAGATACACAGGACCGAAATTTTCACTGCTAACTGTTACGTTAGCACCCTCAATTCCTTCTGAATAACTCCACATCTCATTCGCATCAATATCACGGAACAAATTACCTGCAATCTCAACCCACTTGTCTAGGGACAAGTTCATTTCGGAGTTACTCGAACCTGAGACAAGGTTCATGGAATGATCTTCAAGAATCCAGCGCATTTGGCCTTCTGTTCGGTTGAGTTCGAGAGTCCATGCACCAGGCATCAAAGAAGCATCAATCACACCGTCCTCATCACTTGGACCTATTGGGAATTCACCAAGGCCATCATTGCTTACTGCTGTTACCGTAAACCCACTCAGCAATTCTCCACTACCAGCCTCAACTAGGGTTATGTTGAATTGAGCAGATTCGACTGCTTGCCACTGAATTGGGACGCCAGATGTTAATGAATCAACGGTAAAGGCTGCCCTAAAGGTTTGCAACGGATCGTCATTAGAATCATCACCGTCATCCAATATGAAATCGTTAACATAAGCAATCCAATCTCCTTCTGGAAGATACTCTACAATGGTACCATTCTCATCTGTATCAAGACTAAACTGATTACTCTCATCTTCTGCATCTTCGAAGTATACTGTCCAATTTGACATAGGACCACCACTCTCGTTAACCAATGATATCGAAGTGTACCACTCTGGTTGGAATCCTAGTTCGACTGTTTGCGCATCAGAACCGATGCCAATCTCAATTACTCCGTTCGAAACGGATAGAAGAGTATTGTAATCAGTTGCATTCTCAGAACGTGGATCCTTTGCCTCTGTGGTGAATTGCCAATTACCTACTTGCAATTCAAGATCGATAGTTCCATTACTCCAACGAGCATCATCTGCTGTAATATTAACAACCACTGTTTCATTGCCCCATCCTAGTGGAACAAGACTGAAATCAACCGGCATGGCTGTTCCATTGGACATATTTCCATCCTCACTATGGTCTATGAATGTACTCAGAGTGACGTCGACTGGAGCTGGGTCTGCAATCAGAATCAATGTATTATTGTCGCCTACTGGATTGTAATCAAATGGGGCCACATTTAGTGCATCATTGCTTACAGATAATGTCCATTCTCGCGTAGTGTTTTCAACCTCTGAACCCAAAACCCACGTTGTGAATCTTCCTGTATCTGGCTCTACATCCCAATGCCAAGTGACTCCTGTGGAATTATCGTACGCTTCAATCATGAATGGATGATCAAAGAATCCGGGGACTGATTGCGAATATGGCAAGCCCACATCATAGAGGAAGAGGTTGCCTGCTGCACCGAATGCATTGCGCGGATATAGTGTGTTTTCACCACTGAATGTCATTCCACCACTGGGTACTGTAAAGTGCTCTCCAACGAGTAGGTGTCCTACTACTACATTCACTGTCAGGTTAACTTCAGCACCAACTGGCAACTGAAATCCGAATGAACCATTGTCATCAGTTAAAGTGGACTCAATGATTCCACCCCAACGGACCTCGACCATCTGATTCCTGTACGGTATTTCTTCATCGTCGGGCTTATCAGCTTCAATCATTACTGAACCGTTGACCCATGCTGATTCGACATATTGGAGTACAAGGCTATCAATATCATCTTGCAGATCTATTTCTTTGTACAGGATGTAATTGTCATCTAGAATTCCCTCGACTACCCAAGTATCACGCGGAAGTTCTACGTTGTAAGAACCACCACCATTGTCTCGTGCATCAATCGAAATTGGACTAAATTGATTGGAGAATGAAAGGTTTTGCCCTTCCACCGGCTGATCCTCATGATCAAGCAATAGGAATTCAATATCATACATCGGCGGTATGCGCTCAATGTTTGTTGGAGTTACATTTCCTGCGGTATCAGCACTGACTACGATTCTCTCAGAACGGTATTCATCGAACCCGTCGTCATCTGCATCCATAATCACAAGGTATTCGCCTTCAAGCACCGGCCCAAGTCCGAAATTACCCTCACTGTCAGTTTCGAACCAGCAAGGTGCCCATGCAATATCTCCACATGGTTGCGTGACAGTTGCTTCTGCATCTGTGAAATTTACCAGTTCTAACTGCCCTGTAATTGCCTGGCTCTCTTCACCATCAAGGGTCAGTGAACTCGCTGCACCTTGAATCCAAGTACCTGGTAATAATAACTCAATATCCTTGGCTTCAGGACTATCGCGAGACAATGGAACCTCGAGAGGCATTGGTAGTATCACTTCTTGTCCATTATCAAATAATACAGTGACGTGATAAGTACCTGGGATCGCATCAATCAGGTGGAATGAACCCGGCTTTACCATGTCTCCACTAAATCTACCAATCCCATCAAATGTCCCTGTACCGTTTAGAGTACCATATGACTCCAAACTAGTATCTGATGTATCGACTACGAATGTACCTGCTCCAATTATTGTTTCACGGTAAAGGGTTGTTGTGAAGAATGAGGTCCCATTAGATGTGAATTTTCCATCTATGTTCTCAACGCTTCCATCAATCAAAATCGTATCTGTTTGATTTGCATCCTCAAGACAATAAACAGCTCCATCTGGCATCGTCCCATTCACACACGCTTCTGGAGATGCGCCTGAAATTGTACCAACTAAGGTACCACGGCCATCTATGTGCCCCTCGCCAGTGAATGAATGGTTGTGCAATATACTACGCGTGTAATTACCGGTGAAATCGGTTGCTGTAACTACACCTGATTCTGAAATCATTGTACCCGCACCTGTGAATGTAACTTCACCTGTGGCACTAGGACCGAACTGTCGATCTCCTTCAACTTCACCGGCAGAAGTGGTAATGTGATACGCATCTTGGCGAGTTTCGTCCCAAATATTGCTAATTCTCAAATCCATATTGGAAAGTGGCTCTCCTCCAAATTGAGATTCTCCATCCCACTGTATAGTCCCAGTCGCTCCTGAGGCGCCTATTTCTATATCCAAATTGAGTGTTATTTCCCCATTTGAATGCCCAGCATCTCCCGATACGTTAATCGATGATTCCCCTAGCCATGTAGAGCCTGAAAGATTAGTCAGTATCCCGGTTATTGGGTTCATTTCGCGCTCCTCATAATCCCCATCTTCCAATATCAAGTCGTATAACCAATTCGAGGAATCCTGCGAAGTTGCTGTCATCAAATTATCGCGAGCTGTTACGAGGTCTGAGTCACCCATGAAAGCGGAAACTCGGATTCTACCACTTGGAACAAGGACACTGTAGTGCCCTTCATCGTCTGCCTGAGCAGTAGCAATTGGAACCCAATATGTTCGACCATCAAGATCTGTTTCATCTTCGCCACTAAATGCATCACGTTCGATTAATATCTTGGCGTTCGGCACAGCGCCCAGTTCACCAAGAACAATGTCACCCTCCAAAGTAGCGCCAGAGTAATACTTGAGAATCTTAACACCGGTATTTGCTGAACCAATCGAGCCATCAGTATTGCTAGGATCATACCAGTTGGCCAATACAAAGTGGCTCATCATGGCACCTGGAAGTGGTTGCGCATAGGTCAATGGTGTATCTGGAGTACCATACCCGCTGAAGTGTTGTGCAGGATGTCCCTGTCTATTCAGTTGATCTAAACCAAGACTTGTTGTGCCATAACCGACGTATGTTTTGGCAACCATGGTTTCGTAGAAAGCTGATTGATGATCAACTCGAACATCGTTTAGTTCAATGATATCTCCGCCGCTACCTGATTGGCTAGCCATAATGTCTGCAACATAAGCCTCTTCGAATTCTGTACTCGTCATCTCTTGCTCTGGACGGTCGCCTCTTTGTGTGATGTAAACTGTTTTCAGGTAATTATCAGGATCCAACCCACTAAGAGTTGTTGGCGCATAGAAAATACCAGTCGGATTACCATAGTGCATCCCACTTTCCGCATATTGGTACCCACCAATCGGATAGAGACGGTTGTCAACTGCAAAATAGCGAATGTCATTGTTACGCTCTACAGTCTCACCAGGGCCGCCTTCGTAAGTTGCTACTTCGTAAGTCAGGGATGTCAAATCGCTATACAAATCAACCATTTCATCCATTGAGAAAACATTTGTTAGCAAATTACGGGATATTGCATATCGAGCATTTTGTCGGTGTAGAGAGGTCGAAACATCTCCAAAGTCTTCGTACAAATCACTAGTATACCAATAATCTCCGATAATGTAGTGTGTAGTTTCACAGGAAAATCCTGATGAAGCATCGAAATTCTTTTGATTAGGGGTTAATCCATTTTTATCGAAAATGTATTCTTCTTCACGTGGACAATCTTCCATCCAATCAACATTACTATTGCTATCGAAATTTGCTATTGCTGTGCCAAAATCTTCGAACTCACCCTCTAGTTCTCGATCTTCATATAATTTGTAAATTTTTGTGTCCGAACGAATACCCTCATCAGTAATTGGATATCCCTCAACTAATACAACATCATCTGCTGAACCGATTACCTTGAACGAGCGCTCTTCAACACCACTAGCATCCATTGTACTGATCTCAACCCATTCATCCCATGTGGAACTGCCATCGGAAGTGGTGGCAGTGAAATGGCTACGCATCACATTCTCAAAATCTTGTGTGAATCGGCCATTCTCACCATCATTGACGTTTATTTCATAGCGCATGTCACCTTCTGCAAGCGTGTATATGAAGAGAGCAAGAGTGTCCTCTTCACCATTTGCAAGAAGCATATTTCCTGCCGCAGGAATTCCAGACTGGAAGTTGTCTGCAACGGTTGGATGTTGCCCTTGTGCAAGTGCTTGGAAACCATAATCCCACCATGATACGAAAGCAGGTCTTTCTGAGAATGTCACGTCGGCATCTTGGTTCTCAAGCCAATCGTATGCTTCATTCCAAGACCGACCATTAAATCCAGGCCCAAAGGTTCCCATATACCAACAGTCTTGATTACATCGGAAAGTCTCATCTTCAGCATTATCAACACCAAATTCTGGGTATGATGAACTATCCAAGATAGACCAGCCAAATATTTCAGCCCTAAGGGCATCTGGGAGGATACCGTAGATTACATCGTCAACCTGCTTTTCACCAGCCTCACCGCGGGGTATCCCCGAATCAAGGCCGTAAATAGCATGTTGGCTTACTAGAAGTAGAAGGACTAATCCTATTGCAGGTACACCTGGGTGCTTTCTACCTGCACGGATTGTAGAACCAAGTCGTGCTCTTGGCCCACTTGTGCCCATTCTCTTCCATGTCTTCATGTAGTCTTTGATCCCCGACCAGTTCCACAATCCAACAACTCCTGCAGCACCCATAATCGCCATTATTGGAGTTGCGTTGAACATGAATCTCCCCGCAGACCATGCCATGTAAGACGCGAGTAGAACCCAGACTGAAAGAATTAGATTCGACTGATTTCTTTGTCGCAGGCCTCTCAATAGTGTGAACAGGCCCATGCCCAATGAAATTAGGAACACCAGTGGGCCGAAGTTAGCGAACAACTGACCTCTGCTTGGAGCTTGAGCCTCAGCAATAGTTCCGAAAATCTTGTTCTTTGTGAAATAAAATCCACCGGTTGTCAATACATCCCACCCATTGCTCATGTCAAGGACTTGTAGAATGTACAAGGCACCAAGAAGTACTGTAGAAATACCAACACCCATGATGATAACGAGTAACCAAGGTTTGTCACGGAACGCAGTGACTACCCAGCCATTGATTATTGTAAAGCCAACGATGTAGAACAACGGTTGGAAACCGCTAGCATCCCAAAGGAGATCCAACTGCATATTCCCGTAAAATGG
>MDTG01410031.1_pt1 | contig 40292 bp, 37 predicted proteins | sample 811421 | NCBI WGS metagenome assembly MDTG01 (sample SAMN05326645, study PRJNA326480) | marine metagenome | isolation source: seawater | place: Pacific Ocean: South East | collected 2011 | reverse complement strand
TGACCCGGATGATGAAGCGCGGCGTCGCCGGGGTGGTCACGGACGGTGGGTTCCGGGACGCACCCGAAATCGGGCAGATGGACATCCCTTCCTACCATAACCGCCCCTCTGCGCCGACCAATCTGACCATCCACCAGGCCATCGAGCTAAACGGCCCCATCGGCTGCGGCGACGTGGCCGTGTTTCCCGGTGATGTGGTTGTTGGAGATCAAGAGGGGGTCATCGTAATTCCGCTGCACCTGGTCGACGACATCGCCCACGAGTCAACGGAGATGACGGCCTTCGAGGATTTTGTAACCCAACAGGTCAAGGCCGGCGCGACGGTCATTGGGCTTTATCCGGCTACTTCGGAAAAAGCCCAGGCGGACTACGCCGCCTGGCGGGAGAAGACAGGCCGTTAGGCCGCTCGATTCTCCAATATCATCACCGCTCTGCCCTGATGCCTATTTTGAGGCTTGGGTGACGGAGACAGGCCGCTACAATACGTCTATTGCCTAGGTCTAGGCACCGAGAAGGGGGAAACCACACCATGATCACTGCCAATACCATTGCCAATCTCTCCAATTTCTCGCAAAGTCAGTTCGTTGGGAAGACCGTTACAACCTCATCGGACGGTATTGTCGCCGCGCAGCACCGCCTTGCCGCAATGGCCGGTGCCGCGACCCTAGCCGAGGGGGGTAACGCCGTTGATGCGGCCATAGCAACGTCCTTCACCATCGGGGTCGCCGAGCCTTGGATGAGCGGCCCAGGTGGCGGTGGCGCGATGATCGTCTACAAGGCCGACAATGACGAGACCTCAGTCATCGACTTCAACATGCGCTCGCCCGGTGGCCTCGACCCGGCGGATTTTCCCCTCACCGACGGCGTTGCCGACGACCTATTTCCCTGGACACGGGTGGAGGGGGACCGCAACCTGAAGGGCGCGACGGCCATCGCAGTGCCGGGACTGGTGGACGGCATGGCGACGGCGCATGCCAAGCACGCCACTATGCTCTGGGAAGACTTGCTGCAGCCCGCGATCGCACTAGCCGAGGCCGGCCCCTGCATCGATTGGTACACTTCGTTGATGACGGTAGCCTGCGTTAGTGATTTGGCCGCCGACCCGGTGGCCAGCCGGGTGTTTTTGCGAGGTGGCAACGCGCCGACCGCGCCCTGGACCGCCGTAGTTGGCGATAGACTTGACTTCTCGGCGATGGCCGGGGCCTTGAAACGTTTGGCCGACGCTGGCGCCCGTGACTATTACGAAGGCGCCCTGGCCCGGTCGATCGCCGGCGACGTTCAACGCCTGGGTGGCAGCTTGCGCCTCAGCGACTTGCAGAATTACCACGCCCGAGAGATGGCGCCGCTAATCTACAATCACGGCGAGGCGGAGCTGCGCCTATCGCCGGAGCTGACAGCCGGCTCTACCATGGCGGCGGCCCTGAATGGCGTTGACCTTGAAAGTTATGCCCAAGGTCTCGGTGAACCCGTGGCTGCGGACTTCCGTCAGCTTGCGCGCGCTGTCCGTAACGCCCAGAACGCGCGGTTAGGAACCATGGGCGACGTGGACGGCGGGCGCGCGCAGACCTGCACCACCAGTTTCTCGGTCGTCGACAAATGGGGCAATATGGTGGTGGTGACCCAGACCCTGTTGTCCATTTTTGGCTCCAAGGTGATGCTGCCGGAAAGTGGACTGTTAATGAACAACGGTATCCTTTGGTTCGATCCGGAACCGGGGAACCCCAATTCCTTAGCCCCTGACAAGCGCTGCCTGACCAATATCTGCCCGGTGATTGGCGTCGACCGTGGGCGCATGTTCGGCCTCGGCGCGTCGGGTGGGCGCAAGATTATGTCGGCGGTCCTGCAACTGACCTCGTTCCTTACCGACTTTGGCATGAGTTTGGAGGAAGCCTTTCACCAGGGTCGCATCGATTGCAGCCTAGCCGATCACGTGATCGTCGACGAGTCGTTACCCGAAGACGTGGCCGCCGCGATCCAACAGGACTGCCCGACCGTCCGCACCAAACGCACAGTTTACCCCTATGCTTTTGGGTGCCCGAGCGGTGTGTTGCGCGACGGCGATGAAAACCAGGGGATCACGGAGGTTTCATCGCCTTGGGGGGATGCGGTCAGTGAGGCGCAGGCAGACGGTTACTTGCAAGACTAATTAAACGCCATATTTTCGTGTGCGTGAAATTTGACAGAGCCGAACAAGTGACGGAAATAAGAGAACTAGGGGAGGCCAATGAAAATTCTCGTTATTCCAGCTGATGGTATCGGCCCGGAAATCGCGGGCCAAAAAAATAGCAAATCCGGTATCGATGATCCTCTCCGTCGCCATGTTGCTGCAATGGGGCGGCGACGAGTATCAACTCCCTGAACCTGTGAGAGCAGCGAACGCTATGGAAACGGCGGTTGATCGCGTATTATTGGATGACAGTTTACGAACCCCCGACCTCGGTGGGAGAGGAAATACGGATAAATCGCCCAAACGGTCGCCGCAGATATGACGCAATGATCGCACGAGTGACCCTACTTAATAATAATAGGGCTTTGACGTTATTTTTGGCCTGAGCGTGTGAGGATTGTGTCACGTTCAAAGCTGAGTGTAATATCAAAGTGAACCTAGGGTGCCAGCAGAAAAACTATCTGGGAGCAATTCAGGCCTCTCTAGTGTATACAAAATATCGAAAAGCTATATTACAAAGTTGAGATGATGCGTAAGCTACTGTCCGTTTTTTTCACAGTTCTCTGTGTCGTGGGATGCCAGACCACGCCTTCGGGTGTTCCCGTGTTAACTCAAACCAATGACTCAGTTAGTTCTGAAGGTGCTCGGGCTCGCAATGATCGTTTGAGTGCAGATAAGGGTCACTATGTTGGTGAATACAAAGACGGTAAACGAGATGGGCAAGGCACCTGCACTTTTGCTAACGGGGATAAATATGGTGGCGAGTGGAAGAGTGGTCTACTTCATGGTCAAGGTACATATACATTTGCTAGCGGAAGCCAATACATAGGCTCATTTAATGAGGGAAAGAGAGAAGGGCCTGGCAAGTTTATCTATGCCAATGGAGATGAATACCTCGGTGAATATAAAGCCGACAAAAAGCATGGACCGGGTGTTTTCACTTTTGCGAATGGGGACAAATATGAAGGTGAGTTCAAAGATGACGCGCTAGTTGGGCAGGCTACCTATACCTCTGAAAACGGAGATAAATACGTCGGTCAAATTCATAGTGGAAAACCAAACGGACAGGGCACTTACGAGTTTACGAATGGAGACAAATATGTTGGCGGATTTGAGGGCGGTAAAAGGCATGGTCAAGGAACATTCATTTTTACGAATGGCCACAAATATGTTGGCGAATTCCAGGAGGGGAAAAGACACGGGGATGGCACATATACATTTTCTAATGGGGATAAATATATAGGTGAATTTAAAGATGGCAAAAGACATGGCCAAGGCACATTCGGCTTTGCCAATGGGAATGAATACGTAGGGCCTTTTTTGAACGGGAAAAAACATGGTGTAGGCACCTTTAAATTTGTCAACGGAGATAAGTTTGTTGGAGAATTTAAAGATGGTAAAAGGCTTGACCAGGGAGTTCATACGTTTACCAACGGTGACCAGTATTCAGGAGGCACAAAAAATGGCCGGCCCAACGGCGAGGGCACTTTTACTTTTGTCAGTGGAAGTAAATATGTAGGTGAATTTAAAGACGGCAAAAAACATGGACGAGGTACTTTCAGCTTTGCTAATGGTGACGAGTACGTTGGTGAATACAAAAGTGGTGAGAAGCACGGGGAAGGAACATTAAGTTTTGCGAATGGCCACAAATATATTGGAGAGTTCCAGAACGGTCAAAAGCACGGTCAAGGCACTTATACTTCAGCGGATGGTGGGCAGTATCAAGGAGAGTTCAAGGAGGGAGAGAGACACGGTCAAGGCACCTATATTTTCGCCAATGGCGACAAATATATAGGGGCGTTCGAAGCGGGTAAGAAGCACGGTCAAGGCACTTACGTATTTAAAAACGGAGATCAATATATTGGCGAATTCAAGAATGGGAAAAGGCATGGGAAAGGCGCCTTCACCTTTGCCGAAGGAAGTTAATACGTTATCCCTTATTCTTCAATATAGCCTACTTTTCTAATTCTTTAGCCGAATCCAGTGAAATCTCTGACGCTATTATTCGTTTGATAGGGATAGTGCTTCTGGGTTTATTAGCCGAGTTTCACTAATTTTTTTAGCCACAGACCTAAAGAACATCTGATTTAATTCGGGTAATTCAATTTCCATAATTGTTTGGCGCCCGAAAATTTTGATCGAACGATCATACCTTTTATCATAATGCGAATGAAGGAGAAGGTTTGCTAGAGGCCGCCAATCTCGTGCCGTTACGTATTCACTACATTTTTTTGACACCTCATTTAATCCAGATTTTTCCAGAAATCGGAAAAGTTTAAATAATGCCGCCGGATTCTGTTTGAGACTGACATAATTATTAAGTAAATAATCAGCGCGCCTAGATCGATCGGATTTTATTAAAATTTCAGGAGACTTTCGCATAGCTTGCCACAAAGGTTTCGGAATTTGGACGTTTCCTATTTTAGAACTTTCTGCTTCGATAAAGACCTGATTTTCAAATTTAAGCTTCTTAATTTGATCACATAATAACGTTTCAAAGAGTTTCTGTTGTGGTTGTTCCAACTCAGGGAATGAGCCCAATAAGCTTCCGCGGTGACGAGCTAAATGTTCGAGATCAATTATATTCTCTCCTATCTTTTCTAATTCCTCTAAAATTCTCGTTTTCCCCGTACCCGTCCGGCCTGAAATGATAATTATCTTGAGTTTTTCTGAAAGAGCCTCCAAATCACTTAAAACCCGAGAACGGTAGCTTTTATAGCCGCCCTCAAGAACAGAGCATTGCCAGCCAATCTCGCCACAGATCGTAGCAAATGATTTGGAGCGTTGCCCTCCTCGAGCACAGTAGAAGAGGGGGTGGAAATTTTTAGCTTTATGTCTCAGGAACTGCTCTAAGTGCATGCTAATATTTGTTAAAACATAGCTGGCTCCCAGTTTTTTGGCCTCAAATGGCGACTGTTTATAGGTTCGTCCAACAGTTTCATGTTGCTGGTCCGACAACACGTAAAGGTTTATTGCGCCCGGAATATGATCAGTTTTGAACTCCCTAGGAGAGCGAACGTCGATTATCTGATCGACATCTGCCAACTCCCAATTGTTTACGGTTCGTATTGGAACAACCATACTGTCGCATAGCAGGCAAGCGACTGGCATTGCAAGTAGGTTACATTTAATTGGCTAACTTATTCAGAGATAGAAATGCGTGTCCCCGTTGTATCAGCGCGCATCGAATAACCGACTTACAAAGATCGAATGGAGACAACTGCGGTTCTCTCCGATTACTGGCTCCAAAGGTTCTCTTATTTAGCTCCTAAATCCACGGAAAACGCTAGAAAACTGCGTCGTAGGTATAATAAATATCTGGTATTAGCCAAAATGCTAAACCAATCAATTTTGTGCCGATGCCTCTTCGACAGGTCGTATTTCATGTTGATAATGTCTGTTTACCGCCTCAAAGCGGACATGAAATGAAGGTCATCAGAACGGTTCAGTCTAGCCAAAATTGTACAATTCTTAGTGACTGGTCAAAATAATGGTATTCTTCACGATCTAACGTTTCTGAATATGGGGGCTCGGACATGACATTTCGGATTGGGTTTCTAATTTTCCCTGAAATCATGCAGTTGGACATGACGGGGCCATATGAAATCTTTACCAAGTTACCGGATACGGACGTAAAACTGATCTGGAAGAACCTAGATCCGGTCACCGTCGCGGGCGGGATGCGGATTTTGCCAGACGTAACATTTAAAACTTGCCCGGAATTGGACCTCATCTGTGTTCCCGGCGGTGGCGGTATGAATCCATTGATGAATGACCCAGAGACGTTGATGTTCCTTAAGGATAAAGCTGTAGATGCGAAGTATGTCACCTCTGTCTGCACGGGCTCGCTTGTTCTTGCGGCGGCCGGGCTTTTGACTGGTAAGAGGGCCGCCTGTCATTGGATGTCACGTGAGATGCTTGCCGAGTTCGGTGTAATCCCTGACTCGTCGCGAGTTGTCATTGATGGAAATTATATTTCTGGCGGCGGAGTAACCGCCGGCATCGACTTCGGGCTTACCGTCGCGGCGGAAGTGTTTGGTGAAGAAGTAGCAAAATCCGTCCAGCTGGGGATCGAATACAATCCTGAGCCGCCGTTTGACGCGGGCTCACCGGATACGGCGGGTCCAGACGTTGAACAAGCCGCACGGGATGCGGCTGCGGACCGGCAAGAAGCCCGATTAACTGCGGTAAAGCAGGCCGCGGCAACCCTCAACGCGTGAGTTCACCAATTGCCGCTGGCATTAGTGGGACCGTCATGCTTTTACGCCGGTTATTGGATGCAATACGTTGAAGAATGGTGAGGCGGAAATAAGCATGGGTAGGGTATTGAGTATGATCGACGCGGCCGAATTGAATTTGAGCCGATCACCGGTCGAAAATAAAGAAAACAAAATTATTTGGGGCTGATAGGTGGAAAACTTTCTTTTTCGTAAAGTCGAGCTTTGGCTGGTTTTATTTCTGGCAATTTTACTGATTGTCTCAGCACTCTTATTTGGGTGGGCTGTTCAATACCGAGCGGCAGGTGGAGATCTCGGTGGGCGAATAATCGATGTCATGAGCGATGTCGCTGCGGCGCCGACCCCCCTTATCCGAATGTTACATGACACCGTCACCACACTTCAACCGCAGCGTCAGAGTTTTCGCGGCAAAAAAGAGTACCACCGTCATGATAAGAACTTCAGTGACGATGGCTATATTTTAATCTCAAGCTGGAATGATAATGCTAGTCAGGTCGGGATCTATTTATTTGATCTCAAACTTCAAAAAAGAATTTATGAATGGCTTCCTCCTATTGATGATATCCTAGACCGCACATCATATCGTGGCAGTTATAATGATACCCGGGATTATAGGGCTCTTCACCCATATCTGATGTCAGACGGGAGCCTTCTGTTCTCGAGCCAGGAAGGGCCGTTGGCTCGCATAGACGCCTGCAGTAAATTGAAATGGACAATTGATAGACACTTCCATCATACGATTGAGCGCGGTCCCGATGGCAACTTTTATGTCCCGGTTGTGCTTGCTAAACCAGATCAGTTTATGAACAACCGGTATGGGGAAGTCCGTTCGGTCACGAAAAGAAAAAATACATTGGCTCCTATAAGAGATGATGGTTTCGCAATCATATCGCCAGACGGTGTAATTTTGAGAGAGTGGTCTGTTGCCGATATTCTGGAGAACGCGGGTTATTGGACGTTGCTTTACGGTATAGGCGAATATGAGATTGACCGAATTCATTTAAACGACGCTGCGCCAATTTTATCAACAGACGCCTTTGCGCAAAAAGGCGATGTTTTATTAAGCGCACGAAATATCTCTACCGTATTTTTATTTAGACCGTCTTCGGAGGAAATTGTTTGGCTTAAAACTGGCCCTTGGCTAAACCAACATGATCCTGACTATTTGGGAGGTGGAATATTTTCTATATTTGGCAATGATTTTTCTCGAGAAGTTGGCTTCCCTTTTGATGGTAGCGCTATTTATCGTTTTCAACCTGATACTGGACAAGTTGAAAGATGGTTAGACCTCGGGAAATATGACATTTCTAATAATGCTCAAGGTATTCATCAGACGCTCAAAAATGGAGATATTTTTGTAGAAGCGGGTTCTATGAAGTTACACCGAATTTCACAAAACGGAATGCGATGGACTTACTGGAACAAGCTTGATGAATCCTTTGCCGGAGTGCTAAACTGGAGTAGGTATTTTTCTCGTGATGAATTAAACCTTAACTGGATAGCGCAAGGCGAATGTTAGCCGAGTGGTCGAAAAAAAATGAAGCTTATTGTTTGGATAATATCTGTTTATGTTTCGTCGAGTGGTGAGGCATTTTCCTACATAGGGCCGGGAATTGGCGCCGGAACCTTTGCTGTAATTGTTGGCATAGTAGGATCGATATTTTTGGCCCTTTTCGCAGTTGTCTTTTACCCTCTTCGACGTATGATTCGTCGAAAAAAAACAGAAAATAATAAAGCTAAAAATCCTCCGCAATCATCCAAATGACCTGGGTTTGTATCACTATTGCAACCATTTTTGCTTTTGAAATTTCTATTCGTCTCTCGGTAAGTTGTGCCATAAAACAGGTACTTCGTGCATATCAAAAATCGGTTCGCACGATCCGATCTTCCCAGTATTCTGATACAGTCAAAGAAAAAATAGTTATATTAAACGCTACCATGATATTCTGTAAATCCGTCTCGATTGCGCTTAGTATGGCTTTTATTATCTTGCCATTCTTAACTATCGTGGTTTTAGGATATTGGGTAAAAATCAATATATATAGCGCCTTAGCATCAATTCCGGGAGTGTTTTTCTCGGCGTTGGTTATAGGTATTTACTTCTTTGTAAGGAGAAAAATATTTGGCAGTGTATAATTGGGCCTCGCGATTACTGCACCGTGCCGCTCTCGGAGTGGAGTCGGTAGCGGAGGCTACTTTTGATATAGAACGCGTTATATTCCAAAAAAATCTGACTGTTAAAAAACAAGAACATCACGTTTTTATTTCCGGACTGGCTAGATCTGGCACAACCCTACTTTTACAAATTTTGTATAGCTCAGGATGCTTTTGCTCATTGACATACAAAGATATGCCATTCCTTTTAGCTCCTAATATTTGGTCAAAGTGTATCGCCAATTCGAAATTAGTACCTAAGAAGATATCGCGTGTGCATGGAGATGGTATAACCATCTCGATTGAGAGTCCTGAAGCATTTGACGAAATATTTTGGCGAATACTGACAGGAGCTTCTTATGTCTCACGCGATAGCCTTAAACCTATCGATCTTGATGAATCAATAAAAGAAAAATTCGCGTATTATATATCGCTTATAACCAAGCGATATGGTGTCGATCGTTATCTTTCAAAGAATAACAATAATATTCTACGCATTGCCACATTACTTGAGGTCTTTCCCAAAGCTACAGTTATTGTTCCATTTCGGCATCCACTCGATCACGCGCGATCTCTTTACAAACAACATATGCTTTTCACACGCTTGCATAGATATGACCAATTCACTCGCGAATATATGCGATGGCTTTGCCATTACGAATTTGGTCTGGACCACAAGCCTATATCTTTGTCCGGAGATATCCCTGATGGGAGGTCATTAGAGGGCGAGGCATACTGGGTCGAATATTGGACCTTAATTTATCGTGATCTACTCGAAATATATGGTGGTCCAAGTGGCCAGGTTGTATTTGTTAATTACGACGAATTAATCGTGGATCCTAATAGTTTACTCTCTCGCTTAGCAGATAAGTTATATTTACCAGACCTTCTGTCTACAGAGGTTCGGAAAACTGGCGAGGCCATGAAATTGCGGAATCCAAATAAAGAGCAGATCCCCGCTGAAGCATTGGCTGTATATTCAGGGCTTAAAAAAATCGCACTTTAAAGTCCATGTCAAAGTAAGAAAATGGTTACGTTTGTATAGATTTATTATGCTCCGATTATTTAATCTAAATCTTAGGCTATCGGGAATAAACAGCGGATCATAATTACTTGGCAGAGTTTGTCCAAACGGGATGATAAAATGCGTAAGATTAATTTATTAGCCTGGTGAATAAATAAGGCTGAGCGGTTACAACAAATTCAGGGTTTTATCATGTTTGCAGGGTGTAAGGCTGAAGGGAAGCAAGTTGCGTTAATTTAAATTGTCATAGTGATGGCCGCGCCCGGCTTTGGTAAGCTAATGTTAGGCGCTGTATTGCGGGCCTTTAGTATCATTTAACGGCATTGAGGGTCGAATTGGAATAAAAATAGGGGCTAACAGTTTGTTGCCCAAGCCCTCGGTATGGTTGGTGGAGCCGGACGGAATCGAACCGACGACCTCTACAATGCCATTGTAGCGCTCTCCCAACTGAGCTACGGCCCCATCAACTAGGTAACGTCGAAATGGGGATCGACGCTGTCAACTATGCACACAAGGGGCGGGACCATACGGCCCGCGTCACGCACATGGCAAGCAAAAACCGAGAATTTATTTCCCGGCCTAGTCCTTGTCGCCGGCAGGCGCCATGTGCCCCTTGACCGCGGAGACGTCGTCGCCGCTATCATCATCGAGATCGTCATCGACAAGCAGGTCATGTTCCTCATCCTCATCGTCATCGACCTCAATATCCTCGATGTCGTCGGGCACATCTGTATCTTCCGCGTCGTCATTGACTGCCGCGGGTTTTGCCGGGGCGGGCTTCGCGGCAGGGGTGCGCCGCGGCTTCAGCAACGGCTGCAAGCTGTCCTCAATGCCGCACTTTGGACAGATCGCCGGGTTTTTTTTCATGTCGTAGAAGAGCGCGCCGCAGCTCGTGCACGTTCGCTTTCTTCCCCACGCCGATTTTGCCACTCTCTATCCTCCGGGTTGTGCTCAACCAATCTTGGCTGCAATTGCCATTTTCCCTCGCTTCTGTCAAAACCAAATAACGACCTTACCAACAGTTTTTTTGCCCCGGCTTTGCAGGGAGATCTGACGTGACCACAATTGTCTCCCATTTCATCGAGCGGCTTCAGGGTGAAAGCCGGGTTCCGGGCGATAAATCTGTTTCCCACCGAGCCCTTATGCTTGGCGCGCTCAGTATTGGTGAAACGCGCATCACAGGCCTTCTAGAGGGCGACGACGTTTTGGCCACGGCGACCGCCATGCGCGCGCTTGGCGCGGAGGTGACCCGCTTGGACAACGGCACTTGGCAGGTCTTTGGGTGCGGCGTCGGCGGATTGGCGGCGCCAGACGACGTTATCGACATGGGCAATTCGGGCACCGGGGTGCGCCTGTTGATGGGCGTTATTGCCGGCCAACCAGTCACCGCGGTTCTAACAGGCGACGCTTCGCTTCGGTCTCGGCCCATGGAACGCATCATGATGCCGCTCCGCGAGATGGGGATTGAGTTCACCGCTGCCGAGGGCGGTCGGCTGCCGCTGACTATGAGCGGGCCGCCGGACCTCATGCCCATTAATTACACGCCGCCCGTGGCCTCGGCCCAGATCAAATCCGCAGTCCTACTGGCGGGTCTGGCTGCCCCGGGCGAAACCACGGTCGTCGAAGCCGTGGCTACCCGCGACCATACAGAACGCCTGCTCAACCACTTTGGGGCGGAAGTACGTACCGCCTCCGACGCCGCCGGCGCCCAGCGCATTACCGTGGTCGGCCAGCCCGAACTGACGGGCCGTGCCGTTGAGGTCCCGGCGGACGTGTCCTCGGCTGCCTTCCCCCTGGTTGCCGTGTTGATCGCGTCGGAAGGCCAACTTCGTCTACCTGCCGTCGGCACTAATCCGCTGCGCTCTGGACTGCTGAAAACTCTCACCGAGATGGGTGCTGACATTACCGTTGAGAACGCCACCGACGCTGGCGGCGAGCCCGTTGCTGACCTGATGGTCCGGGCATCCAAGCTCCGGGGTGTAACCGTGCCGGCGGATCGCGCGCCCTCGATGATCGACGAATACCCCATTTTGGCCATGGCAGCTACCGTCGCTGAAGGCAGCACGCATATGGCTGGCCTGGCGGAGCTCCGAGTTAAGGAGAGCGATCGGTTGTCTCTCATAGCTGCGGGTTTGAAGGCTTGCGGCGCCGACGTGGAGGAGGCGGATGATAGCCTCACTATCCACGGTAATGGAGCGCCGCCGGCTGGCGGCGCGACCATAGACTCGCACCACGACCATCGCATTGCCATGTCGTTCTTGGTTCTAGGCACGGTCACAGCCGCGCCCATCCGGGTCACTAGCGCGGAAACCATCGCCACCAGCTTTCCGGGCTTTCACGATCTGATGAATGGGCTCGGCGCTGACATGCGTATCGAGAATAACGAAAATCAGAATCAAGAGGATGCAGCATGATCATTGCCATAGACGGTCCAGCAGCGGCAGGCAAGGGGACTTTGGCCCGACGCCTGGCCCAGCATCTGAACCTTGCCTATCTAGACACGGGACTTATTTATCGGGCGGTGGCCAAGAAGGTGCTGATTGCCGGAGCCGATCCGGAAGACGCTGCTGCTGCTGAAGCAGAGGCCCGCGCCATGCAGCCTGAGGCTTTGCAGTTGGAGGGCCTACGCACGGATGAGGTGGCGCAGGCGGCTTCGATGGTGTCCGCCGTGCCTGGCGTGCGTGCGGCCCTTTTGGAGTTCCAGCGCGACTTCGCCACCTGCCCACCCGACGGGAAGGCAGGCGCCGTGTTAGACGGGCGCGACATCGGTACGGTGGTCTGCCCGGAGGCGCCGCTCAAACTGTTCGTAACGGCATCCATGGAGGTGCGCGCCAAAAGGCGCCTTAAGGAGTTGCAGGACCGGGGCCTTGAAGCTATATATGCGCGCGTTTTCGAGGATATGAAGGAACGCGACGCCCGAGATAGCGAACGCGCCGTGTCCCCTCTAGAGCCGGCGAAGGATGCCTGTACCCTGGATACCAGCGATTTGGATGCGGATCAGGTATTTCAAGCGGCTCTCCAACTGATTGGATCCCCGAAACCATAAGCGCAAAGCAAGGCGCGACAATTGAACGCCATGCGGTCCCTCTTTAGGGGGGGTGTGTGGATTTGTGTTGAATATAAAGACCGCCGGAGACAACCGGCTGGCACGGAGAGATGAAAAGGATAAGGAACTCATGACTCCTGCTGATCAAGCGGCCCAAGAGGCCTTCGAAATTAAAGAGAATTTTGCGGAACTTCTAGAGGAAAGCATTGGCGGCGACAGCTTCGAAGGTCGTGTTGTCAAGGGTACCGTACTGTCCGTGGACGGCGACGCGGCCCTCATCGACGTCGGCATGAAGTCCGAAGGCCGCGTGCCTCTGAAGGAATTCGGCGCGCCGGGTATGGACACGGCCATCAACGTCGGAGACGTTGTCGACGTCTACATCGAACGTTATGAAGACCGCGACGGGATGATCCGGCTCAGCCGCGAAAAAGCCCGGCGCGAAGAAGCCTGGGCGGAACTGGAGAAATCCTTTAAGGCCACTGAGCGCGTCAACGGTGTCATCTTTGGCCGCGTTAAGGGTGGCTTTATCGTCGATCTTTCGGGTGCCGTGGCGTTCCTGCCGGGCTCGCAGGTGGATATCCGCCCAGTGCGCGATATTACGCCGCTCATGGGAACCCCACAGCCATTTCAAATCCTGAAAATGGACGCACAGCGGAACAATATCGTCGTGTCGCGCCGCGCTGTTTTGGAGGAAACTCGTTCGGAAGCTCGCTCCGAACTCATGGCCAACTTGTCCGAAGGTCAGGTGCTGGACGGAGTTGTCAAAAACATCACCGACTACGGCGCGTTCATTGACTTGGGGGGCGTTGACGGCCTTTTGCACGTCACGGACATCGCCTGGAAGAGAATCAACCACCCATCCGAGGCTTTGCAGATTGGTGAGACCATCAAGGTTCAGGTCATCCGCTTCAACGCCGAGACGCAGCGTATCTCGCTCGGCATGAAACAGCTGGAAGCGGACCCTTGGGAAGGTGTTGCCGCCAAGTATCCGGTCGAAGCCAAGTTCACGGGCCGAGTGACCAACATCACCGACTACGGGGCCTTCGTGGAGCTGGAACCGGGCGTTGAAGGTCTGGTTCACGTCTCCGAAATGAGCTGGACCAAGAAGAACGTTCATCCGGGCAAGATTGTGTCGACCAGCCAGGAGGTGGAAGTCATGGTCCTTGACACGGATTCGGAAAAGCGCCGGATCTCTCTTGGCCTCAAACAGTGTTTCGACAATCCGTGGACCGCCTTCGTGGATACCTTCCCAGTCGGTGCCGAAGTTGAAGGGGAGGTTAAGAACATCACCGAGTTTGGTCTGTTCATCGGTCTCGACGGTGACATCGACGGCATGGCCCACCTTTCCGACCTGAACTGGGAAAAATCTGGTGAAGAAGCGCTGACGGACTATAAGAAGGGCGACATGGTCAAGGCCAAGGTGCTCGACGTGGACGTGGAGAAAGAGCGCATTTCCCTCGGCATCAAGCAGCTGGTCGAGGATCCGGTCGGCGGCGCCATAGCCGAGGTTAAGAAGGGCGACGTGGTTACCTGCACCGTGTCGGCCATTATCGACAACGGCATCGAAGTTCGGGTCAACGATTCGATCCCCGGCTTCATCCGCAAGTCGGACCTCAGCCGCGACCGCTCCGAACAGCGTCCGGACCGTTTCGCCACCGGTGAGAAGGTTGATGCAAAGGTTACCCAGGTAGATAAATCTGGCCGGCGCATGACCCTCTCCATCAAGGCCCGCGAGGCGGAGGAAGAGAAAAAGGCGATGGCAGAATTCGGTTCCACGGACGCGGGTGCGTCGCTGGGGGATATTTTGGGCGCGGCCATCGCTGAGAAGGCAGCTGAGGCGGAGAAACAGGTAGAAGACGACGTTCCGGCCAAAGAGAAAAAGCCGGCCAAAAAGAAGGTCGCCAAGAAAGCCGCCGAAGCTGAGTTGGAAGTTGAAGCCGATGCGACCGACGATGCGCCTGCGAAGGACATGGTTGAAGAGGTTGAAGAGGTAGAAGAGGTAGAAGAGGTAGAAGAGTCTAAGGAAAACTGACGTGATGGCATGGCGACGGTCGACCTTGTTAGCCGGGCGTCGCCAGTCGATCGATAGAGGCAGGTGTAATGGTGCGTGACCCGGCCGCAATCATAGATAGGCGCCGCCTCAAGCGGCACCTTAATTTTTGGCGCATCGCCGCCGTCGTGGCGGTAATTTCTGCGGCAGTGGTTGCTGCCTCCAATTATGATGACACCGGCTTCACGGAGCATGTGGCGAGGCTTGAGGTTTCGGGCATCATCTTCAACGACCCGGCTCGTGAGGAGGCGTTGCGTAAGGCCGCCCGCCGGGACGCAGTGAAGGCCCTCATCGTCGAGATCGATAGCCCCGGTGGTACCTTCGTCGGAGGTGAAACACTGTATAATCAGCTGCGCAGCCTCGCCCTAGAAAAGCCTGTGGTCGCCGTCATGGGCGGCACGGCCACTTCAGCGGCCTACATGGCGGCCATCGGGACGAGCCGGGTGTTCGCCCGCAACGGGACGATTACCGGCTCCATAGGCGTTATTATGCAAACTGCGGATATTACCGGCATGCTCGAGAAGTTAGGGATCAAGCCGGAAACGGTAAAGAGCGGCCCCCTGAAGGCGCAACCTAATCCAATGGAGCCGCTTTCGCCGGCGGCACGCGAAGCGACCGAGGTAGTAGTCGGCGATCTTTTTGCAATATTCGTGGACATGGTAGCGACGCGCCGGAAGATTGATCGGGATAAGGTACTGATGCTAGCGGACGGGCGTGTCTATTCCGGCCGACAGGCCCGCGAGGCAGGACTTGTTGACGCCATTGGCGGGGTAGTTGAAGCGCGTCGCTGGCTCGAGGAAAATCACCAGATTAACACCGGTTTGCCGCTTAAAGATTTGGATGTTCAAGACGACGACAATTTGTGGCGCCAGTTCATCGACGCAGTAGTCGGAAAAATGCTTTTTTCTGAGAGACTTAGACTTGACGGGGTATTATCTGTTTGGCAACCTAAGATGCGTTAGTCAATGACTGAGGGCATTTAGTCTAGGATTCTTGGGCTCGTCCTAGCAAACATTGGCCAAGCCCACCGCAGGGGCGTTTTCTAATCGTCAAAGACGAACGCACAAGCGGAAGATCTAGGGGGTTCAAAGGCATGACAAAATCTGAATTGATTGCGCGCTTGGCGGCAGGCAATCCGCATCTGTACCAACGCGATGTAGAACGGATCGTCTCGACCATATTTGATGAGATTTCCGCGGCGTTGGCCCGGGGCGACCGGGTCGAATTGCGCGGTTTTGGAGCATTTTCTGTGAAGTCTCGTGGCTCGCGTGTGGGCCGAAATCCGCGCACCGGCGAAGCCGTGCATGTGGCCGAGAAATTCACTCCTTACTTCAAAACCGGTAAGCAACTTCGCGAGAAGCTTAACACCGGTGGTTGAGGGGGCGATTGCCAATCTCGGAGACCCGTGAGCCTTGAAAAAGTCGAAAGTCGCGAGAGCCCTCTCGTTATTGTTGGTTTTGCCAGCGGGATTGGTTATGGTGATTTTCACGGTGATCAACCGAGGCCCGGTTATCATCGACTTCTGGCCCCTGCCGATGGACATGCAAGCACCCCTGTCGGCAATTATCTTGCTGTCGCTCATTGCCGGCGTGATCTGGGGCGGAATGGCGTCATGGTTAGCCGCCGGTTCGGCCCGCAATCACGCTCGTGAAATCGCGAAACGTGCAGATCAGGCAGAAGCCCAATCCAGGGATCTGAAGGACCGCGTGTCCCGTCTCGAATCGGAAGTCCGCGACTCCAAGGCTCTTTCCATAACCGCCGAAAACCCTAACAGTCCGTCGATCCTACCGCCCGCGAATACGGCCTGATCATGCACTTCCTCGAAGCCCAGGACCTGTCCCAGGTCCTCGATTATGCGGCCCTAGTGGACGCCCTGGAGGTGGCTTTCCGGGGTGACTTCACCGTGCCGCCACGCCATCATCACACATTGCCCGTCGCCGACGGCCGAGATGCGACCCTTCTTCTTATGCCAGCCTGGGATGCCTCTTACCTGGGCATCAAGACGGCGACCGTAATGCCCGAGAACGGGGCCTTAAATCTGCCGGGAGTACACGCAAACTATCAGCTCCTTGATCGCCGGACCGGGGCAATGCTGGCTCTTCTGGATGGTGGTGAGTTGACCGCCCGGCGGACCGCAGCAGCGTCAGCGTTGGCATCGCGCTACCTGTCCCGCCCGGAGGCCGCGCGCCTTCTGGTAGTTGGCACTGGCACCCTGGCGCCGCATCTCATCGGTGCGCATGCCTCGCAGCGCGCTCTGACCCATGTGCAGGTTTGGGGCCGGCGGGCCGGACGCGCTGCGTCAGTGGCAGACGGTGTGGACCTGCCTGGTATCACCGTCGAGGCAGTTGCGGATCTTAGGTCGGCAGTGGCGGACGCGGACATCATTTCCTGTGCCACCTTATCTATAGAACCGATGATTTGCGGCGACTGGATGTGCCCAGGCCAGCATCTAGACCTTGTGGGCGGGTTTACGCCACAGATGCGCGAGGCCGACGACACAGCCATTGCGAAAGCCCGGGTGTTTATCGACACTGACGACGCCGTGCAGACAGCCGGGGACATTTGCGATCCATTGATGCGCGGTATCATCACCGACGCGGATATCCTGGGAACCCTATTTACTCTGACTCGAGGTGAAGCGCCTGCAGCGCGGCCGGAGGGTAATGAGATCACTCTCTTTAAGTCCGCGGGCACCGCCATCGAGGACTTGGCTGGGGCGGTACTTGCCTATGAGCAGATGCGGGGTTAAAACCGCCCAATCATGACACCGATAGATCGTATACTCGTTCCGCTCGACACCATGGACTTGGATTGGGCGATAAACACTGCCGAGCGTCTGCGTGGGCATGTTGGTGGCATCAAGCTAGGGAAGGAATTCATTTCTTCGCATGGTCCTCAGGGCGTGCGCCAAGTTACCGGCGATGACCAGCCTCTATTTTTGGATGTCAAATTTCACGATATCCCCAACACGGTAGCCGGCGCCATTCGCGCCGTAGGCGCCCTTCGGCCATTTATGGTCAATGTGCACGCCTGTGGCGGACGCGCCATGATGGAAGCCGCCGTGGCCGCAAATGCTGAAGTCGGCGACGTACGTCCTTTGATGCTGGCGGTTACCGTGCTCACTTCTCTGGATGACGATGACCTGACGGAACTAGGGGTTCCCGCAAATGCCGGTGAACAGGTCGTGCGCCTAGCCCGATTGGCCCAGGACTGCGGCGTCGACGGCGTGGTCTGCTCCCCTAAAGAGATCACATTGCTGCGCCATGCCTGCGGCCCTGACTTCAGGTTGGTCGTTCCGGGAATTCGGCCGGCATGGTCGTCCACGAATGATCAGAAACGCTTTGCTACCCCCGCTGATGCTGTGGCCATGGGTGCGGATTACCTTGTCATTGGTCGGCCGATTACCACCGCCAACGATCCTGTTGCAGCGGCGACGCGAATCGGTGAGGAACTGGCCGCCGTATGAACCAAAGATCTTGGGAGAGAACCAGTGAAGTTCTTCCGTTCAAATACATCTGCCTATGTTTACAAGATCCGTATTTAAGCCCTGGTGGGCTGACGTTTGCAGTTGACGGCAACGCCTGTTGGGAGGCGCGTGTTGACGGCCTACTGGTTTCGACGCTGCTGTCGCGACCGTCCGTCAGCGAGACTGTTCCGCCGCAATAAGCGCCAAAGATAATAGGGAGAGAGTATTGATGACCTGTACCGTGAAAATCTGCGGGCTCATGTCCGCCGATGCGGTTGATGTCTCCGTTGAGGCGGGCGCCGATATGCTTGGGTTTGTCTTTTTCCCGCCCTCGCCCCGTTCGCTGAGCGTTGCCGATGCGGCGGCCTTGACCGCTCGGGTGCCCGATCAGGTGACGTGCGTCGCCTTGAGCGTGGATGCAGATGATCCGCTGCTGGATGCGATCGTGGCGGATGCCGGCGTGGATATGATGCAGTTCCATGGCCACGAGCCCCTCGAGCGGGTCACCGAGGTTCGTGACCGTTACGGCCTGCCCGTGATGAAAGCGGTGGCCATTGCCGGTCCCGAAGACGTGGCCCAGGCGCTTGCCTATTCGGACGTGGCTGACCGGCTTATGTTCGACGCGAAGCCGCCGAAAGGGGCGTCGCGACCCGGCGGCAATGCGCTTGCCTTCGATTGGCAACTGATTGCAGGTGCGAGCTGGTCAAAACCCTGGATTCTGGCGGGTGGATTGACACCGGAGAATGTGGCCGATGCAATTGCCGCGTCCGGCGCGACGGCGGTGGATGTCTCGTCGGGTGTGGAGGATGCGCCCGGAGCTAAGAACCCGGAAAACATCCGAGGTTTCATCGCCGCGGCTAAAGGCGCTTGAGTTCAAGCTACGACAGGTTGGGTGTTGCGGGGCCAGCCGTCGGAAATCGTCGTCATATGGCGATTGCGGCACCGGTTTGAAAAATCCGCGTTTCTTACGTTTGAGTGGCGATCACCGCTCCGGCAACAATCAGGCTCTCGATCTCTTCATTGTTGTAGCCGTATTCCGAGAGCACTAACCGCGTATGCTGTCCATAAATAGGTGCGCCTCCGTCAATTACGCCGGGTGTTTTGGAGAACTTGATTGGCAGTCCGATGGTCTTCACCGGCCCGGCGGTGACGTGGTCCACCTCGACGACCATTTCGCGGGCCTTGGTGTGTGGGTCGGCGTGCATTTGATTGACGTCGAGGACCGGGCCCGCGGGAATGCCGACACGCTCCAGTTCGGCTAGCCAATGGATCATTGGCTTGGTCTCGAACACGCCATTCAAGGTTTCAATCAAGGCGTCAATATTAGCCATTCGCGCTGCGCTGTCGCTGAACCGGGGATCATTATCCAGTTCCTGTAGGCTGGTGATTTCCAAAAGCCGGGCCCAGAGCCGCGTGTTTGACGCGCCCAGATTGATCCACCCGTCGGCGCACTTGAATGCCTGGTAGGGGGTGTTTAAGGGATGACGGGAGCCCATGGGGCCCGGCGCGCAGCCGGTGGCTAACGCAATTGCGGATTGCCAATAGGTGTGCGTGATTCCAGCCTCAAATAGTGAGGTGTCGACCATCTGGCCCTCGCCGGTCTGCAATTTATGGGTGTACGCCGAGACGACGCCGAGCGCTCCCAGAATACCCGCCGTAATATCGGTGACTGGTGCGCCGACCTTCACCGGTTCGCGACCTGGCGCTTCACCTGTGATACTCATTAGCCCGCTCATGCCTTGCGCGATCAGGTCGTAGCCGCCGCGTGGCGCGTAGGGGCCGGTGCGGCCAAAGCCCGAGATAGCGCAGTAGATGACGCCCGGGTTGTCGATCTTCAGGTCGTTGTAGTCTAGGCCCAACTTGGCCATGGTGTCGGCGCGGTAGTTTTCAATGACAACGTCGACGTCGGCTAGCATTCTCAATAAGACCTCTTTGCCCTCGGCGTTCTTCAAATCGATGGCGACGCCGCGCTTGTTGCGGTTCATCATCATGTAGGCGGCCGACTCGCCTGCTATGTCGGGCGGCAGGAAACGGCGCGTGTCATCGCCGTCTGGAACCCGTTCCACTTTGATCACGTCAGCGCCCATGTCGGCGAGCATTCGCCCGCAAGTGGGCCCTGCCATGACGTGGGCCAGTTCGATCACTTTCATGCCCGTTAAGGGGCCGCGATTGTCAGACATTTTTTTTCCTTAAGTCTGGCCGGCTCACTGGCCGGTGAATATTGGTTTCCTCTTTTCAAGGAATGCTTGGTAACCGATCCGGAAATCGTTTGTGTCGTAGCAATCGAAACCTTCATCTAGCTCTGCATCTGTGAGTGGCACGGGGTCGGCAAGCCGGTCCAAAAATTTCTTGTGCCAGCGGTGCACCAGGGGTGCTCCGTCGGCGATGCGTTGTGCCGTAGCCATAGCCTCTTCGGTGACCTGGGCATCGGGGACGACGCGGCTGACGATGCCTATCCGCTCAGCCTCGGCCGATTCCATTATCCGGCCCTCCAGCAGGATCTCAAGCGCGCGTCCAGGACCCACTAGTTCTTTGAGCGCACCGATCTCCTGGTAGGCCATGACTAAGCCCAGCTTGGCGATGGGTGCACCGAAACGGCTCGATTCGCCACAGATACGGATGTCGCAAAGCCCGGCGATCTCCAGCCCGCCACCAACACAGATGCCGTGGATCATAGCGACCGTTGGATGTGGCATGGATTTTAGCGCCTGGATGGTACCGTGCATAAGGATGCCATACTGTTTGGCTTTTTTAGCGTTGGACCGATCTGTTTTGAATTCGGATATATCGTTACCTGGTCCGAAGGCTCTCTCTCCGGCACCCCGGATAACCACGCAGCGTACGCTCTCATCCGCGCCCAGTTCTCGGAACGCTTCACCCATGCGGCCCCACATGGGCTTAGTGAAGGCGTTCAGCTTTTGCGGGCGGTTGAGCGTGACGGTGACTATTCCATCGTCAGCCCGGTCCACAAGAACCGTATTTATGACGTCCTCGTCGGCAATTGTAGACATGATCAACACTCCGCCGTTTCGGTCAGATAGGCCATCGCCTGGGCAACGCCACCCTTCTGATGTGACACGTTAGCAAGGCTCAGGCCCATTTCCACGCCCGATAGCGCACCAATTAGGGTCAGTTCGTTTATTTCGCCCAGGTGTCCGATCCGAAAGATCTTGCCTTTCATTTTCCCAAGCCCCGTGCCCAGTGACATGTCGAAGTTGTCCAAGATCACCTTGCGGACCACGTCAGCGTCGACGCCATCCGGCATCATCACGCCTGTCAGCACGCTGGAGTACTCATTGGGATTGTTGCACAACACCTCTAGGCCCCAGGCCTGCACGGCACGCCGGGTGGCCTCGGCCATGCGGTCGTGGCGGGAAAAGACTTTGTTCATACCTTCCTCTGCTAAGATAGAGAGGGATTCCTGCAACCCGTACAGCAGATTGGTTGCCGGGGTGTAAGGGAAATACCCCGATGCGTTATTGGTGATCATTGCTTGCCAGTCCCAATAGGACCGTGTCAGCCCGTTGGATTTAGAAATTTGCAAGGCCTTTTCGCTGATCGCGTTGAAACCGAGGCCCGGTGGCAGCATAAGGCCCTTCTGCGATCCGCTAACGGTCACGTCGACGCTCCAGGCATCGTGCTGATAGGGAATGCAGCCGAGCGATGAGATCGTGTCCACCATTAAGAGCGCCGAATGCCTCACTGCGTCCATGGCGGTACGAACGTTGGACACGTTCGATGTGACGCCCGTAGAGGTCTCGTTGTGGACCATGCAGACGGCTTTGTAGGTGTGGCTGGTGTCAGCGCGTAGTTTTTCCTCGACCTGGCCGGCATTGACGCCGGAGCGCCAATCACCGTCGACAAAATCGACCTCAATGCCCAACTTGCTGGCTAGTTCCACCCAAAGCGAGGCGAACTGTCCGGTTTCAAACATGAGGACCTTGTCGCCCGGGCTCAATGTGTTTACCAAAGCTGCTTCCCATGCGCCGGTGCCTGATGAGGGGAAAATGATCACGTGGCTGTCCGTGCCGAAGATGGGTTTGATGTCTCTCAAAACATTCAGTCCCAATTCTGCGAACTCGGGACCCCGGTGGTCGAGCACAGCCCGATCCATGGCACGAAGTACGCGGTCAGGGACGGGACTGGGACCTGGAATCTGCAAGAAATGGCGTCCGGGACGAAAATCCATAGGGGGTCCTCCGTTCAGGGCTACTTTAGAACCTTAATTTACCTGAAATGCATTATGCATTCATTGTTAAGCCATGCAATGGAAAAGGAACCGACGTTTTAAATAATTGTTCTATAATAATTTAATTTTTCCTGCTCTCAATTTTACCTCCTTGGTTACTGGAAATATTGCATTTTGAATGCAAAATGATACGATCTAACGCAGGTAAGGCTAGGGAGAGGGCGATGACCATTGCGAAACCGGGGTTGACAGGTAACGGCCGGATTGGCGATAGCGCGCTAGCTCGGCGCTTGGATAGCGGCCTGCAGGGGGAGGTTCTGTTCGACCGATTTAGTCGTGGCCGCTACGGCACAGATGCCTCGCATTATCAATTGGAACCCTTGGGTGTCGTCGTACCAGAATCGGTTGATGACGTACGTTGGGTCATGGCCATTGCCAAAGATGAGAATATCCCCGTGTTGCCGCGCGGTGGCGGCACGTCCCAATGCGGCCAAACGGTCGGTGAGGCGCTAGTCGTTGACATGAGCAAGCACCTCAATGGCGTGCTTAAATTCGATAGGGAAAGTCGTTCGGCCTGGGTAGAGCCGGGCATTGTTCTTGATCAACTGAACGCCTACCTGAAACCCCATGGGCTCTGGTTCCCCGTAGACGTGTCCACGTCCAGCCGTGCAACCATCGGTGGCATGACTGGCAACAACTCCTGCGGGGCTCGGTCCATCGTCTACGGAACCATGCGTGATAACGTCCGTGCTGTGGATGCAATTCTCGTTGACGGCTCCGAGATGATCTTTGGCGAAGTCTCCGATAACGCCCAACTCGCCAATTTATCGCCCCAGCAGAGCCAGCTCGTTTCCGGGCTTCTGGATTTAGGCCGCCGCGAGCAGGCGGAGGTGGAACGGAGTTTCCCCGACCTTATGCGCCGCGTTGGCGGCTACAACATCGACGCGTTAATGCCGGCCGGACCACCGCGCGGAACCTGGGCGGACAGCACCGTGAACCGGCCGCAGACGCACCCAAATTTAGCACACCTTCTCGTCGGCTCGGAGGGGACGCTAGCCTTTTCGACGCGCATCCACCTCAATCTCCAGCCCCTACCTCAGAACAAATACCTTGGAATATGCCACTTTCCGACTTTCTTTGACGCCATGGATTCGACGCAACACATCGTCAAGCTTGGTCCGGCAGCGGTGGAACTGGTGGACCGCACAATGATCGACCTAGCCCGCGATATCCCTATGTTTCGGGCCACAGTTGACCGCTTTGTCCAGGGCGAGCCGCAAGCGCTACTCCTGGTCGAGTTTGCCGGCGATGACGCCGAGGAACAGTGCCGCAAGCTGACCAAACTGGGTGAGTTGATGGCAGATATGGGGTTCCCTGGTGGCGTCGTTGAAGCGGTTGATCCGAACTTCCAAAAGGCTGTCTGGGAGGTCCGAAAATCCGGTCTTAACATCATGATGTCTATGAAGGAGGAGGCGAAACCGATCTCTTTCATCGAGGATTGCGCGGTGCGCCTTGAGGACTTGGCCGACTACACAGCGCGGCTGACCGACGTCTTTTCCAAGCACGGAACTACCGGCACGTGGTACGCCCACGCGTCGGTGGGTTGCTTGCACGTACGCCCAGTGATCAACCTAAAGTCCGAAATTGAAGTGAAAAAGATGCGCGCGATCGCCGAGGAAGCCTTCGAGATGGTGCGTGAATACAGGGGATCACATTCCGGAGAGCACGGCGACGGCTTAGTGCGGTCGGAATTCCATAAATCCATGTTTGGAAACCGGATGAACGAGATCTTCAGCGAGGTGAAAGATGCCTTCGATCCAGCAGGGATTATGAATCCGGGTAAGATCGTTGACCCACCGAAAATGGATGATCGGACCTTACTCCGGTTCAAGGAAGATTATGTTCGGCAGCCAATCAATACGGCGCTCGACTGGTCCGATTGGGGTGGTCTGCACGGGGCCGTTGAGATGTGTAATAATAACGGCGCGTGCCGCAAACGCGACGCGGGCGTCATGTGCCCGAGCTTTCGGGCCACGGGTAATGAGAAGGACCTGACCCGTGGTCGGGCGAACTCCTTGCGCCTAGCGTTGTCGGGGCAGCTGGGGCCCAACGCGCTGACATCCGATGACATGTATGACACCATGGCGTTATGTGTTGGCTGCAAGGGCTGCAAACGCGAATGTCCAACCGGCGTCGACATGGCGCGCATGAAGACAGAGTTTCTTTATCATTACCGCCAACGCAATGGGATGCGCTTGTTCGATAAGTTGGTCGCTTTCTTGCCGCGCTATGCGGAGAGTGCCTCTGCCCTTGGATGGCTACTCAATCTCCGGAACCGGATCCCCTGTCTGCCGGCGCTTGGTCAGATGATCACTGGCTTCGCCGCTAGCCAGCCCTTGCCCGCCTGGGCCTCCAGGCCATTCCGCGATGATGAGGAAGGTGCTGCGACGACAGGACCCGAAGTGGTTCTCTGGGCCGACACTTTCAATCGATGGTTTGAGCCGGAAAACGTCCGCGCGGCGCGCCGCGTTCTAGAAGCCGGCGGCTTCACGGTGCACATGGCCATACCAGCAGACGGGGGGCGGTCGCTATGTTGCGGTCGGACCTTCTTAGCTGCCGGCCTTGTGGATGAAGCGAAGGTGGAGGCTCGTCGGGTCCTCGATAGCCTTGGGCCCTATGTGGAACGGGGCGTGCCCATCGTCGGACTGGAGCCGTCTTGCCTACTCGGCCTGCGTGATGAGTTCACAGTCTTGCAACAGGGTGAGGCGGCTGAGGCCTTGGCCGCCAACGCCTTTCTGTTCGAGGAATTTCTGATTCGTGAGGCGGACGCCGGGCGCTTGACTTTGCCTTTGAAGCCGTTGGAGCAGAAACGGGTTCACGTTCACGGTCACTGCCATCAAAAAGCTTTTGCCGTCATGGGATCGGTTGAGAGGGCGCTGGGCCTAATCCCGGAACTTGAAGTCCAGGTCATAGACAGCAGTTGCTGCGGTATGGCCGGTTCCTTTGGCTATCAGCCCGAGAACCAGGATATCTCGCGCTCTATGGCCGAAGCCCAACTGTTGCCGGCCGTCCGCGCCGCCGGCATGGATGAGTTGATTGTTGCCGACGGCACTAGTTGCCGCCATCAGATCGCGGTCGGAGCGGCCCGGGATGCGGTCCATGTTGCCCGTGTTCTGGCAGACGCTTTGGTTGAGAGGGGAGCCATCTGATGAACGACTTCGCCCTTGCTGTGGTCGATCAGATCCGCCGCCCAACCCTTCACGAAGAGGTAGTCGACCGGATCCGTGAAATGATTTTCCAAGGCGAACTGCCGGTCGGGACCCGGGTTCCCGAGAGGGAACTTTGCGCCAAATTTGGCATCTCTCGCACGCCGCTGCGTGAGGCGTTGAAGGTCTGCGCCAACGATGGTGTGATCACGTTGTTACCGAATCGGGGCGCGTGGATTACCCAGCTTACGCCAGAAGACGTGGACGAGTTGTTTCCGATCATGGGGGCGCTGGAGGCCTTGTCCGGGGAACTGGCCTGCTGTAACGCCACCGACGCTGATGTGGCCGAAGTGAAGGCGTTGCATTACGAAATGGCTATGCACTATGCCCGTGGCGATCAGCCCAGCTACAACCGAGTGAACCAAATGATCCATAAAAAGATCATGGAGATCGCTGCCAACCCTGCTCTGCTGCAGGTATACCGTTCGCTTGCGGAACGAATCCGTCGTGCCCGTTATCTAGCGAACGCATCCATAAACCGTTGGGACGCAGCCATGAAGGAGCACGAAGCGATTTTGGCCGCATTGGAGGCGCGCGACGGAGATCTTTTGGCCCATCTCCTGAAGACGCATCTCCTGAACAAGCGAGAGGCTGTAAAAAAAGTCATCCGCGAGGGCGATCGCTCATAACAATGCCGCGATCCTGCCCGGCTTTTGCCAGATGCCTTTTAGTCCAGCTTGTCGTTAGTCAATCCGGCGTCATCCGGCATGCCCAACATGATGTTCACGTTCTGCACGGCCTGACCTGAAGCGCCCTTGCCAAGATTATCGATGAGCCCCATAACCACGGCTTGCCTCGAGTCCGCAGAGGCGAATACATGCAAGCGAAGCTCGTCGGTGCCATTTAGATCCTCTGGGTTGAGCTTGCTCATGCCGGCCTTATCAGTCAAAGGCGCCACAGAGACGAAGCGTGATCCGGCGTAGTGGTTAGTCAAAGTCGCATGCACGGCTTCTGGTGTCGACGTGTCTGGCATTGACCAGAGCGGCAGCGGCACCTGAACGATCATGCCTTGGTGATATCGTCCGACGCTGGGCACGAATACGGGCGCATGGGCAAGGCCGCTCCACTTGGTGATTTCGGGCAGGTGCTTGTGTTTTAAGTTCAGACCATAAGCGAAAAAGGCGCTATCCGTATGATTGGGTGAAGCCTTATCTTCGAAGGAGGCGATCAGGTCCTTACCGCCGCCGGAATAGCCTGACACGGCGTTGATTGTGATTGGCCAGTCCTCTGGCACCACGCCTCCCTGAACCAGCGGGTGGAGCATGGCCACCGACGTAATGGCGTAGCAGCCTGGATTGGAGACCCGCGTCGCGCCTGCAATGGCATTTCGCTGGCCGGCCTTGTACTCTGGGAAGCCGTAGGTCCAGCCGTCGGCGACCCGGTGTGCGGTGCTGGCGTCGACGATCTTGGTCTCCGGATTATCGACCAACGCCACCGACTCTCGCGCCGCGTCATCGGGCAAGCAAAGGATCGCCACGTTGGCGGTGTTCAGCATTACCTTCCGCCGGCCTGGGTCCTTGCGTTGGTCTTCGGGCAGACGTAATAACTCTATATCCGTTCGACCTTCCAGACGGGCTCGAATCTGTAGACCCGTGGTACCCACGTCGCCGTCGATGAAAACCTTTGCCTTCACGATCTCTGCCTTCGGCCAAGAAGTTTCAGCAGGCCCCGGTGATAGACCGACCCACGATATAGCTCAACAATTATCTTCCGCGATGACCCGTGTTCCACGCGTCTTTCGTCCTCATACATTGGAACCGCTGGGGGCTGTTCATAACTTTCTCAACATACCCCGGGTGGGAAAGCAGGAGAGAGGAAGGCTCCCTTCATCGGCGTCAGACGTTCGCGTCGATGCGTATGATGGGATCGACCTGGCCGACGGCGTCGGCCAACCATGCGCGCGTTGCGAATGGACGCGCCGGGTTTCCTGCGGATAGACTAGCGCGACTCGAGGCGGGTCATTGTCTTTAGGAGAGGACGCCATGGCGCTCAACGGCCTGATGATGGATAGGCCGCTAACGATCGCATCGCTGATCGATCATGCTGCGCGCTATCACGGTGGAACGGAGATTGTTTCCGTCGAGGCAGATGGTGATGTGCTGCGCTCCGATTGGGCGGGGGTCGGGGTCAACGCCCGTCGATTGGGCTCGGCCCTTCAAAAACATGATATCGGCATCGGCGATCGCGTCGGGACGCTGGCCTGGAACCACCATCGCCACCTGGAAATATATTTCGGCGTTTCCAGTGCCGGCATGATTTGCCACACTATCAATCCGCGTTTGTTCGCTGATCAACTAGTCTACATCATCCGCCACGCTGCCGACCGGGTCGTATTCCTGGACAAATGCTTCGTGCCGGTGATCGCACCGCTCCTGAGTGAGCTCTCCCATGTTGAACACTGGTTCTTATTGGACAGCATCGATGACGAATGCGCGGCAGCGATCTCCGGTCTGAAGAGTTACGACGAACTGATCGCTGGCGGCGATCCAAATTTTTCCTGGCCCGATCATGATGAAACCCTCGCCTCCAGCCTTTGCTACACCTCGGGCACTACGGGTTTGCCCAAGGGGGTGCTTTATACGCACCGATCCACGGTGCTCCATTCCTTTGCCATCAGCCTGCCCGACAGCATTGGCCTATCCGCCCGCGATAGCGTTCTGCCGGTGGTTCCCATGTTCCACGTTAATGCCTGGGGCGTGCCTTATGCGGCGGCAATGACCGGGGCTCGACTAGTGATGCCGGGGCCTCAGCTGGAAGGTGAGAGCCTGGTCCGGCTGATCGACAGGGAGGCCGTGACCTTGGCCCTTGGCGTGCCGACGATTCTGCACAGCCTGCTGTCGGCAGCGGCGGACATAGGATCAGCTTTGACCGGTCTCGAGCGCATCGTAGTTGGCGGTTCCGCCTGTCCATCGTCTATATTGGATGCCTTCCGAGACAATCACGGCGTTGAAGTGCTTCATGGCTGGGGAATGACAGAAATGAGCCCTGTGGGCACCATAAACCAATTGTTGATCAAACACGAATCCTTGGGGCCAGAGGACCAAAACCGTCTGCGCCACAGTCAAGGACGTCCCATCTATGGGGTGGAAATGAAGATTGTCGACGGCGACGGACAGACCCTATCTAACGACGGCGCAGCCCAGGGGGATCTGATGGTCCGCGGGCCGTGGGTCGCCAATTCCTATTTTCTCCTGGATGGTATTTCCGCCCTGGTGGACGGATGGTTCCCAACCGGCGACGTGGCCAGCATCGATGTGGACGGCTATTTGACGGTCCATGATCGATCTAAGGATATCATTAAATCCGGCGGCGAATGGATAAGTTCGGTGACATTGGAAAATATCGCTATCGCGCACCCGGACCTGACCGATGCTGCAGTCATCGGCGCGCGGCACGCCAAATGGGGAGAGCGGCCTGTGTTAATCGCCGTGGCCCGTGCCGGGACCCAGCCGAATCCGGCCGAGGTCATAGCGATCTTTGTGAATAAGGTTGCCAAATGGCAGGTTCCGGACAAGGTTCTGTTTGTGGATGAATTGCCGCGCACGGCCACGGGTAAGGTGCGAAAAGCTAGACTGCGTGAGACATTTGCTGACGCGCTAGCAGACCGGGACTTAGGGGCGCCTACCTAGGCCCGTCCGGATCGGCCCTTATTCGTGGCCCGTCAATGCAGGTAGCAATTCTCGAAAATCAGGGAGAAATATGGTGCCAGGTCCAGCTCGTCTATATTGTGGTACGCTCAGGCCACTGACCTTCGTCCAGTTCCGGACTACGCGGGCGACGCTCAGGTAACTCTGGAAGGCTTACCAGTTGACCTCCTGTCTCAGGAGTGTTGTTAAACTATCGATGATTTGCCCAAAGATTGAGCCGGCTCCTCTCTTCAGCCACGATGTTGAAAATATCTAAGGGATTGGCGTCGTTTTGTCTGGGTGGACGGATCGGACGGGGCGCGTGCAGAATCTACCCGGCCGGAAACTGCCTCTGAAAGATGACGGTATGGTTGTTGGCCGGCATGGCGATTTTGGACTGAAAGATGAGGCCGCGGCTGGCCGCAATGGCTGTTACTTCGTTTAAGTCGCGGATTCCCCAGGAGGGATCGCGGGACCTTAGGCTCTCATCGAACTGGGCATTGCTCTCCGCACTATGGCGACCATCCTCCATGAACGGTCCGTAAAGTATTAGGGTGCCGTTAGGGACTAGGATCTCAGCACTTCGCGCCAACAGCCCCAAACACGCTTCCCACGGAGCGATGTGGATCATATTTGCGCAGAACACCAGATCTATTTGCCCGATCTCCGCCCAGCTGGTGGCCGTTGCATCCAGTTCGAGGGGAGCAGCCACGTTCTCTATATTCACCGTCCACGCGGCGATGGATCGGCGATGAGAGGGGTCCAGGTCGCTAGGAATCCAGGTAACGTGGGGGGATCGGGGGGCCCAGTAGGCAACGTGTTGACCCGAACCTGACGCCACCTCCAAAGCCCGGTTGACAGACGCCAGTCGTGGCGTGAGAACGTCCAAGATGGGACTTCGGTTGCGTTCGGTTGCGGGAAAGTGCAGGCGGTCGTCGTTGGTGGGGTTGCTCATGGCTATTCCCTAGGGCGCCGAAGCCAACGACGCAACGATTATCCCTATTCTACGGAGGGTTGTCGCTCTCTGAGCCCTATGATACCGAGAGATCATGATGGCCCAAATTAAAAGTTTGATCTTCGGTCCCGAGGCGGGAGACATGCCGCCGGACGATTCTTATGACCGAGTGGCCGTGGCCACCGCTGCCCTGTTGATCGAGACCGCGGTCATGGACGGCGAGTTTGACGTTAATGAGTGCGCGACCATCAGGCGGCTGTTGATCGAGCGGTTTGGCATCAGCGGAAATGACGTCGATACGCTCATAGTCGAAACCGAGCAGGCGGTCGCCGATGCGGTAGAATTATTCTCCTTCACCCGCGTGTTGAGGGGCGATTTCGATCATGGAGATAGGGTCAAGATGATTGAGATGATGTGGGAGGTTGCCTATGCGGATGGTGCCGTTCATGACTATGAAGCCAACCTGATCCGGCGGGCCACCGGACTGTTGCACGTTAGCGATCGCGAGAGTGGTGAGGCGCGAAAGCGAGTTTTGGAACAGCTGGACAAGGAGGTCGGGGCGGCGTAAACCGTTTTGGCCAAGGATTTGATCAGCCAAGGGACGAGGAATTCAGCCCGCACGGCGGGCCCAATCGAGCGGAGATAAGAATGACATACGTCGTCATCGAAAACTGTATCAAATGCAAGTATCAGGACTGTGTCGAAGTCTGCCCAGTGGACTGCTTTTACGAGGGCGAAAACATGCTGGTCATCCATCCGGATGAGTGCATCGACTGCGGTGTCTGCGAGCCGGAATGCCCAGCGGAAGCCATTGTACCGGATACGGAGCCGGATGTGGAGAATTGGCTGGAGATCAACGCCAAGTATGCCGCTGAATGGCCGAACATCACTCGCAAGGGTGAAATGCCGGACGATGCCGAAGACTGGAAAGACAAACCGGGTAAGCTTGAGCAATTAAGCCCAAACGCGGGTGCCGGGGATTGATTCCACTGGCGGTGACCCTTGGGATCGTCTTCGACCTAGAGACCTGTAACTCGGGGGTTTTTTGCCCGGTATTTTGTGTTAAGATCATAGAATATCCGGTTTTGCATTAAGGGGGGGCGCCTCTAACCTGCAGCCGGACTTCCGTTATCTATGTGCGACGGCAGCAAAATTGTGCGCCAGCGCCAACGGGAGGGGAATTCCCTTGATCAAGAGGGGTGAGGACAAAAAAGGTGTCGCGGAGGACGTGACCACCTTGCGGTACGATTGAACATGTACCGAAGAGACTCGTGACTGAGTGGCCGCTAAGGTAGGCCGACGCTTCGAGGGCAAGGTAGACTGACGCTTCGAGGGAACGAACCGGAGAAACAGACAATATGCCTAAAACACCGACCTATAAGACCGGCGATTACGTCGTTTATCCGACCCACGGGGTCGGCAAAGTGATCGACGTTTTGATACAAGAAATCGCTGGTCACAAGCTGGAACTTATCGTCATTACTTTTGAACGCGACCGCATGACACTCCGCGTTCCCGTCGAGAAGGCCGCCACATCTGGCCTGCGAAAATTGGCGTCTAAAAAGATTATGGAAGAGGCTATGACCACGCTCAAGGGCCGAGCCCGCGTCAAGCGCACCATGTGGAGTCGTCGTGCTCAGGAATATGAGGCGAAAATCAATTCCGGCGACCCAGTCTCCATCGCTGAGGTTGTTCGGGACTTGCACCGCAACGTCGGTCAACCCGACCAGTCATTCTCCGAACGCCAGATTTACGAGGCTGCCCGCGACCGCCTGGCCGCTGAGGTGGCAGCCGTCGACAAGACGGACGTGGAATCGGCCACCGAAAAATTGGAGAAGGTGCTGAAGGCTGCCTGAGCCGTCGACACCCTTATCCATGACTATTGATTCGGACACCGTCGAAGCCTACCGCCGCGACGGTGTCATTGCCCTGCGCCAGATCTTCTCCACAGCCTGGATAGAGCGGCTCCGTGAAGGCCTAGAAGAGAACACACGTAAGCCGGGTCCTTACCGACGCGAATACGGTAAGGACGGCGCGAAAGATACTTTTTTTGGCGACTATTGCAATTGGCAGCGGATCGACGGCTATCGAGATTTCGTCCTGGGCTCACCGGCCGCCGGCATTGCCCGGATTCTTATGGGTTCGGACAAAGTGAATTTTTTCCATGAACACGTCCTGGTCAAACCGCCCGGCACGGAAGAGCCTACGCCCTGGCACCACGACCACCCATACTACTGTATCGACGGCATGGATACGTGCTCGCTTTGGGTGCCCCTGGACCCGGTGCCGAAGGCAACGGCCGTGGAATTCATCGTCGGTTCACATCGGTGGGAACGTCTGTTTCAGCCGAAGATGTTCGTCGGCGACGACTATCCGCTGAGCGCGGATGGCTTCGAGATCATGCCCGACATCGATGCTGAACGGGACCAGCATCGGATCATATCGTTCGACCTGCAGCCCGGCGACTGCGCCGCGTTCCATTTTCGCACGGTGCACGGTGCGCCGTGCAACCGCTCCTCAGACCTGTGGCGCCGCGCCATCGCCTTTCGCTGGACTGGCGATGATGTCACGTTTCAACGCCGCACCGGCGTCATGTCGCCGCCCTTCCATGAGTTCGAGGAGTGCACGCTGGAACCGGGCGAGCCCCTGGATAGCGATTTGTTTCCGTTAATCGACACTGCCTAGACGATACACCCCAGTTCGCTCCGAGTAATCCGACATTTACCCTTTTTCCAATCTTTAATGCTGTTCTTGAGCTTCGCTGTGGCGTCCTGGATTTGGATTATAACCTACGAAAGCATTGATGATGATTTTTATCGATTGGTCGGATCCTTAGCTGTCGGCCTTACTGCCACCGTGGCACGCAGGAGATTCCATGTGTTGGCCGCCTTTTGCTGCCCATTCGGGTGCGGTCAGGGTTTCCATGGAGAGGGCGTGCACTGGGCCCGCTAGTTCATCGGCAAGAAGGGCATTCATGCGCTGATGGCGCTGAACCCGGCCCAGGTCGTCAAAAACCGGAGACACCACGACCACTTTGAAATGCGACTCTGAGCCGGGTGGCACGTTGTGCATGTGGCTCTCGTTAATTACATCAAGGTATTCGGGCGACAGGAATGCACGAATCTTGCGTTCAATTTCGGCTTGCACGGTCAAGGGCTCTGCTCCCACTTTCCAATTTGAGATTGCGAGTATAGACGAAATAATCCTGCCTGCGGCGAATATCAATCACCCGACCGCAATTATTCGGTAACGTGTTCTCATGCGTCATGTGCGGTTTCTTTCGCGGAGACGATTGCACGGCCACCTCCAATTTACTGACCACGCGGCGCAGGATCGCTGTGTCATGATTGGCTGCCTCCAGGGTTCGCCGAATTAGGGCCAGCATGGCGCTTTATTTACAATCATGACGGAAAACTTCAAAAACCGCGTTCCGGGGCTGGACTCTGGTGCTCAGATTGGCGAAAAGCTATAGCGCGCGGTCGCTGCTGGGGGTTGGCCGTCACCCGAGCGAAAAACGAGGAGGCTCTTGCGATGACGGTTGCCCACGCGGACATGGCCAATGCCATCCGCTTCCTTTCCGCCGACGCTGTTCAACAGGCCAATTCCGGTCATCCGGGCATGCCCATGGGTATGGCCGACGTGGCCACGGTGCTGTTCACTAAGTATTTGAAGTTCGATGCCACCGACCCGAACTGGCCTGACAGGGACCGCTTTGTCCTGTCCGCTGGGCATGGTTCGATGTTGATCTACTCTTTGCTCTATCTCACCGGATACGAAGCCATGACCGTTGATCAGCTCCGAAATTTCCGACAGCTGGGCTCCATCACCGCTGGGCACCCTGAATATGGCCACGCGCCCGGGGTGGAGACGACCACGGGTCCGCTGGGTCAGGGGCTCACCACCGCCGTCGGCATGGCGCTTGCCGAGCGCATGCTGAATGCACGCTTCGGTGACGACGCGGTCGATCATCACATCTACGTGATCGCGGGCGACGGCTGCCTGATGGAAGGGATCAGTCACGAGGCAATCTCTATGGCCGGCGCCCTGAAACTCGGCAAGCTGATCGTTTTTTTTGACGACAACGACATCTGCATCGACGGGCCAACCGACATGGCGGTGATCGACGACCAGCCGGCGCGTTTCGCCGCGTCCGGCTGGCAAGTGCAGTCCATCGATGGTCACGACTCTGACGCCATTGCCGCCGCCATCGAGGCCGCGCAGGCTGATGACCGGCCTTCCATGATCGCTTGCAAAACGGTGATTGGGAAGGGTGCACCCAACAAGGAAGGCACCGCTTCAACTCACGGTGCGCCCCTTGGGGATGAGGAGATCGCGCTGGCCCGCGAAGCCATGGGCTGGCCGCATGGACCCTTCGAAGTCCCCAACGAGGTGCTGTCCGCCTGGCGCCAGGCCGGTGTGCGTGGTGGTGAGGCTCGCGCGATTTGGTTCGAACGGACCGCCAACGTGGGTGACGACTTCCAGCGGGCTCTATCGGGCGGGTTGAAGGACGGTTGGCTCGATGCGCTAAACGCCCACAAGGCGAAGTGCTCCGAGGAAAAACCCAAGTGGGCGACCCGCAAGGCGTCCGGTGAGGCGCTAGCCGTTTTGACCGAGGCGATCCCGGAAATGATCGGCGGGTCGGCTGACCTGACCGGTTCCGTGAACACCAAGACGCCGAGTACCGAACCCGTAACTTCAAGCGATTTCTCTGGCCGCTACATCCATTATGGGGTGCGTGAGCACGCCATGGGCGCGGTCATGAACGGCATCGCGCTGCATGGCGGTTTTATTCCCTACGGCGGCACCTTTCTGGTCTTTGCAGACTACATGAAGGGTGCCATGCGTCTGTCCGCCTTGATGGAACAGCGGGTCGTCTACGTGCTGACCCACGACTCCATTGGCCTGGGCGAAGACGGGCCGACCCACCAGGCGGTTGAAACGCTGGCTATGCTGCGCGCGTTGCCGAATTTCAAGGTATACCGGCCCTGTGATCCTGTGGAAACGGCGGAATGTTGGGCGCTCGCGCTCCATGATACGTACGGGCCGTCCGGCATGGTGCTGACCCGACAGGGCGTGCCGCTGCAACGGTTGGCGCACTCGGACGATAATCTGTGTGCGAGAGGCGCCTATGTTCTGGCCGAGGCCGAGGGCGTGCGAAAAGTGACCTTGTTCGCTACAGGCTCCGAGGTTTCTATCGCAATGGCGGCACGCGACACTTTGCAGGCCGACGGTGTCGCCACGGCGGTGGTCTCTGTGCCGTGCTGGGAGCTGTTCGACGAACAGGACGCGGTCTATCAGAAAGAGGTTCTCGGCAAGGGAACCGTCCGGGTCGCCGTCGAAGCCGGCGTCCGCATGGGGTGGGACAAGTACATACGTAACCACGGTGGCTTCGTCGGCATGTCCAGCTTTGGGGCCTCGGCGCCGGCTGAGCAATTGTTTCAGCACTTCGGTATTACCTCCGAGAAGGTGGTGGAAGAGGTTAAGGCGCGGCTCTGATGGTTAATCGGTTCATCTATCGATACAAGGTCGCAAAGAAAATTGTGTATCCCCATAGAGGAGTGAAGTCATGAATAGGGATCAGTTGGCGAAAACCGCAGAGGCAATGGTGTCCAACGACCGCGGCCTACTGGCGGCGGACGAGAGCACGGGAACCATTGGCAAGCGGTTCGAGCAGATCAACGTGGAAAATGTCGAGGACAATCGCCGCGATTACCGCGAGATGCTGTTCCGGGCGGAGGGCCTTGGGGAATTCATCAGCGGCGCGATCCTCTATGACGAGACGCTTCGCCAATCGGCGGCTGACGGCACGTCACTGGTGGACCTGATGACGGCGCAGAACATCATCCCCGGGATCAAGGTGGACATGGGTGCGAAGGATCTGCCGGGCGGTGCCAGCGAAAAAGTCACGGAAGGCCTAGACGGGTTGCCCGGCCGGGTCGACGAGTACGTTCAACTGGGCGCGCGGTTCGCTAAGTGGCGCGCCGTTATTACCATTGGCGACGGCATTCCGTCCAATTACTGCATTCAGGTCAACGCCCAGGCCCTTGGTCGCTACGCCAAGATCTGCCAGGAAGGCGGTATCGTGCCTATCGTCGAGCCCGAGGTGCTGATGGACGGGACCCACGACATCGACCGCTGCGATGAGGTGACTACCGCTGCCCTGAAGGCGCTTTACGATGCGCTTTATCAGCAAGATGTGTTTCTGGAAGGCACAATTCTCAAACCCAACATGATAATTTCAGGTAAGGAATGTGCGACCCAGGCGAGCGCCAGCGAAGTGGCGGGCCGAACCATTCAATGCCTGCGCCGCATGGTCCCGGCAGCGGTTCCCGGCATCATGTTCCTCTCGGGTGGCCAAAGCGAGGAAGAAGCCTCGGTCAACCTAAACGCCATGAACGCCGAATTTGGCGCCCAGCCATGGAAGCTCAGCTTCTCCTACGGTCGCGCGCTGCAGCAAAGCGCTCTGCAGGCCTGGAAGGGCGATAACGCCAATAACCCGAAGGCGCAAGCCGCGTTGTTGGAGCGCTCCCGCGCCAACCGCGACGCGGCAGCGGGCACCCTGGCCGCAGCGGCCGCTTGAGGCTCTGGACGGGAGAAACGCTCATGTCCACCGATGTAAAGATCGCGCCAAGCATCCTGTCGGCGGACTTCGCACGCCTGGGTGAAGAGATACAGGCCATCGATGCCGCCGGATGTGACTACGTACACATTGATGTCATGGACGGGCATTTCGTGCCCAATCTGACCTTTGGCCCGCCTATTATCCAATGCATCCGTCCGCGCACGACAAAGATTTTTGACGTGCACCTGATGATCAACCCTGCGCAGCCTTACCTGGAGGATTACGCTGACGCGGGCGCGGATATCATCACTGTACACGCGGAGGCCGACCTGCACCTAGACCGGAGCTTGCAGTTGATTCATTCCTTAGGCAAAAAGGCCGGGGTTTCCTTGAACCCTGGCACGCCAGAAAGGGCTATTGAATACGTGCTCGACAAGCTGGACCTGATTTTGGTCATGTCCGTCAATCCGGGCTTCGGCGGGCAGAGTTTTATTCCTGCCCAGTTAGAGAAAATTCGACGCATCCGCCAAATGATTGGCGACCGCCCGATAGACCTGGAAGTTGACGGCGGCGTCAACGTTGATACCCTCAAGGACGTCGTTGACGCGGGAGCCAATGTGCTGGTCGCCGGTAGCGCCGTGTTCAAAGGGGATGATTACGCGGCCAACATCGGTGCACTTCGCGATGCCGTTGGGTGATTCGAAGATTTTGCTTTATTTCTGGGTAATTTGGATGCACAAACCGGCTAAGACGACAAGTAGGGAAAGCTCAAAAACGGAATTTTGACGTCGTGTCCAGGCTCCTCCTCTGGAACGCTTTGCCCCGACCTAAGTGCCGCCAACTGTTGCTGCGGTATAGAGACCCATAATGAACATGAATGGTATTACCCCGAAGGCTCTTACTCAGCATATAGGTGCGGTGGGGGTCAGGACGGGTATTCGCCGTTTCGTCAATATCGGTAAGCAGCTCAACTTTTATTACTTCTGGGAGAAACGCTGGTTTTTCATCTCTATGGCCGTCGGTACCGTGCTGTTGAACCTGGATACGCCGGACGGCCTTAGCCGCGAAGGCCTCATCGTTTTGAGCATGTCGGTGATCGCCACGATCCTGTTCGTTACTGAACCGGTGCCGCTACCGACTGTGGCGCTCATGATTATAGTTGGGCAGGTCTTGCTGCTAGGCCTGGACTCGTCGGACGTGGCGAAAAGCCTAATGACCGATTCTGTCCTGTTCATCATGGGGTCGCTTATGCTGGCCGTGGCCGTAGTGAAACAGAAACTGGACAAGCGCATCGCCTGGGTAATCGTGCGCTTCACGGGGACCAAAACGTCGCGTATCTGTTTTGGCATTTCCGCTGTGTCGGGCGTCCTGGCCTCCTTTGTGGGCGAGCACACGGTTGCGGCGATGATGCTGCCCGTGGGGATCACCCTGATCACGCTGACCTCCAATGATCCGGCGAAGGTCCGCAACCTCGCTGCCGTCTTACTGTTCTCTATTTCCTATGGCTGTTCCGTCGCCGGCATTGGCACGCCGTCCGGCGGTGCCCGGAATGCCATTATGATCGGGTACTGGAAGGAATTCTTCTACGACCCTACCAATCCCGAGACCTACCGTTACCTGATCGACTACGTCACCTGGATGGCCTACGCGTATCCCATGTTCCTGCTGCAGTTGCCGCTGGTGACGTTCATCCTGCTGATCACCTTCCGGCCGGAATACCGCGATCTGTCACGTGCCGTAGTCAAGCTCCGCGCCGAAGTGGAGTTGCAGGGCCCCCTGAGGCCTGGCGATTGGATCGCAATTCTGATTTTCGCCCTGATCCTGGCCGGCTGGATCACCATCTCCGCCGATATTGGCATGGGGACCGTGGCCGTGCTGGGCGCTATCGGATTCCTAGTGGCCGGGCTGGTCCGGTGGGAGGATGTGAACTCGGGCGTCAACTGGGGGGTTATTTTGCTTTACGGGGCGGCCATCTCCTTGGGTGTGCAGATGAAGGACACGGGTGCCGCCGTCTGGGTGGCGCAAAACTTCCTGTTGTTCTTGGAGCCCCTGGGCATGGAAGAGGGCATCGGACTGTGGGGCGCGGTTTCCGTGCTGACCACCGCTGTAACCAATACCATGTCAAACGGCGCGGCGGTGGCGGTGTTGGGGCCCATCGTGCTGAAGCTCGCCACCGTAGCCGGGGAAAGCCCGATAATTCTCGGTTTTGTCACCGCCGTCTCGTCGGCATTTGCATATCTCACCGTGGTCGGGACGCCAGCGTGTACTATTGTTTATGCGTCTGGCTACCTGAAAACTACCGATTTTCTCAAGGTTGGGTGGAAGATGTGCATAATGTCGATCGTTGTCATGCTGGCTGCTGCTTATCTATACTGGCCCATCATCGGCGCCTAGCGTCGGCCAAAGGGATCGGAAGTTAGGGCTTTGGTCTTGAGTGAAAAGCATCGTGACGATTTTGAAGCACAATACGAGGATCGCTTGAAGCGTTTCCGTATCCTTGTCTGTATCGACGGCGAGGACGAGGCCTACCGCGGCCTGCAGTACGCGGTCCGCATGGGCGGTGGTCGAGACGATTGTGACATCGTACTACTCTATGTCCGGCCCATCGACCAAGGGCTTGCCAGTGGTGGTCTACAGGTCCGCGTGGCCCGTGAGAATATGCTCCGATGGGGTTTAGAACTGCCCGGCATCCGGCGGTTGAAAAAAGGCCTTTCCATGCTGGTTACGGAGGAGGAGATGGAGGCTGAGTGGGAAGCCGCCAACAGCCATACGGAAATCAAGGACGACCCCCTTGGCGACAACAAGATAGAGTACCGCCATCCGAGCGGCCGATCCATCGTATTGAAGCTAAAAGTCGCCCCCGACATTGCCAGCGGCATCCTAGATCAGTATGAACTCGGTCCCTACAATCTAATCATTATGGGCAGCGGCTCGCCTCGGCGCAGCAGACTACGTGCAGCGCTTGCGCCGAACTCAGCCGAAAAGGTCGCTCTGCACGCACCGTGCAGCGTGTTTGTGGCACGCGATCTAGTCGCCGGGCGCGGCCATCTGGTGTGTGTCGACGGCACGCCCCATTCCATTGAGGCGGCCAGGGAAGAGGCGATCATCGCCGCTCGATTCCCGGATCCGAAGGTCTCTGCCATTTGCGTGGCACCGGACAAGGCGTCGACGGCCAAAGCCCAGGCCATTGTCGACGCCATCGAGAAGACCCTCCTGGATGAGCTGAATTTTCAGCTTAAGGCCACCTATGTCGGCGTCGGTGACCCAGTGGATGAGATAATCAAGGCCGGTAAGGACTATTCGGCCATCGTACTTGGGGGATCCACGAAGAGTACCTTGCAACGTATGATCACCAGCTCCACTCCCCTGGATTTGGTTCGCAAGGCGCCGAATTCGGTAATGATCATCCGCTGATCCCGGCTCCTTGAGTTTGGTCGCGGTTGTCGCGCGCCCTTTAATAGATCATTTCGGAATCTTCGTCGCCTCCGGCAATGACGATCTCGCCGGCGTCGGCGAGGGCCTTGGCGTTGGTCACGATGCTGGCCTTGG
>MDTG01418953.1_pt1 | contig 40295 bp, 60 predicted proteins | sample 811421 | NCBI WGS metagenome assembly MDTG01 (sample SAMN05326645, study PRJNA326480) | marine metagenome | isolation source: seawater | place: Pacific Ocean: South East | collected 2011 | reverse complement strand
GCAGCGTACTTTGGGTTAGCAAAGTATTCTTTAGTACCGGTCCCAACGGGATCATCTATATTGGTGATATCTTTGTTGTCACCGTTCTCAACTCTTAGTTGAAAGTTAAGCTCAGAAGTATCCCATCCGAGGTCATTGCAAACCTTCCTGAGGGAGTAACCTGATGGCACGGTGACAACTTCTCTCCGCTTACCGGCCCTGATGATTGTGACCACAGCGGTCTCACCAACGGTTTCGGACTCTTCATTCTCTCTGAACGCTTTAAGCTGAAGCTCAGCAGAGTGTACGCGTTCTTGCAGATTCTGAAATATTCTAAAGTTTTCAGCAGCGAAGCCCTGCTGCATTACAATCATGTGCTCTCTCTGAGCATCAAGTGCCAACTTCAACTCGCTCTCAATTGATTCAAGTGTATTACTCATTATTTTCCTTCCAACTAAGGGTTGTGAATGCTTTTTGAATTTCATCGAATAGAAGCTCTTTATTGTCTTCTGTCCAAATTATGACTGACCGATTATCAACAACTAGCTGCGTGCTCGATCCACGAAGTGATGGCTTTGCCGCTGAGTTGTAATCTTTTGTGCTTGCGTAACCCATAAATCCGAGCCTTACGCAGTCACTGAAAAGGGGCAACTGTCCCCAATAAACACTTAGGTCCCAGCCTTCATGAAAAGTCTCAGTTATCTTTTTCTGGCTGGCAATAATACGTTTGATTTGATCGAATCTCATTTCGAACGATGAGGCGGAATCTTCATTTACCTCCATGTTTCTCCATCAATTAGGTGTTCCGTTATTATTATGTAGAGAAAATGGGGTACGTGTTTCGGCAAACGTACCACCCCTAGCGAGTGCTTTACTGAAACCCATAGGAACTACACAGATCAGCACAAACGCCTTGCGGCGTACCGTCTATTCCGGGCTGTCAGGGATTGAGGCTCCCAGACCGCTTTCATGTGACAAGTTCAAGGTTGCGAGACTTGGATCGGAACCAGGTTGAATCCCCCAGATCCAGCTCAATTTAGCCGAAAGGCGTACGAATTCGGTACGAATTCAAAGTGAGCTGGAATTGGGGGAGTGACCTGGAGGAGTGAACAAGTCGAAGGAGCTGTTGTGCAGCTCCGGCTTTGATATACCTACTAAGCTCGGTTAGAACCAAAACGGTAGGCTGGGTAATATTTAGTCGGCGCTACGCCGACCATTAGTATTAACTAAATATGCCAACCTTGAGCTTCTCTCATGACTGCTTTGTGTACGTTACAGATGTATCTCTATAACAGGGTTATTATACCTGCTTTTCAATACTTTTTGCGCAGCTCTTTTTGTACGTAAAGATGCTGTTGGCGACTTGGTGTAGAAGAAGTCCGAACACTTGTATTGATTTGTGTTCAAGACCCGCTTCAGAAAAGAAGTTTATGGCTTCAACAACTTCATGCCACAGCGTCTCCCACGCCATTGTGTTGCTTAGGGAGCTGTCTATTTCTATTCTTAGGTTTACTGGATCAAAGAGGCCGTAAGCCTCTTGTGATTCAAGAAGATTGGAAACTCTGAGCACTTGTATTTTGTGCCCACCTATTTCCATTGAATCTGGTAACTTTCTTTTCACGGTGTAGCCTCACGTCATAGAAAATTATATGCATGTGGAAAGCTATTGAAGAACACCGTTTAGAAGCGTCGATTTGTTATTGACTAAAGGTCTTTGAATACAATCTTTAGTTTTTCATGAAGGGCGGTCTCATCATCTGCATGTACAAGTTTACCGATTGTTAGGCCATCGGCTTCGACACTAACAACTATCTCATCTCCGTAATCGTCCCTGGGAGATATGATATCCGCTCTCGTTGTTTTGCCCTTATCGATCTGCCCTGACTCGTATAAAAATACCGAAAGTGTTCTGTTTGGCATCTCTTCCCTCGCTATTAACACTTGGTAGAATATCCAACGGAAACTACTTATTCTAGTTTACAGTCTCAACGTCAACCTTATTCTCAGTGACTATGTATACGTGGGCTCCGCATGACAACGGTTTACCTGGTGAGTAAATAACTTCACATGCGACCTTTCCGTCTTGGCCGTATACAGTAATTCTATCACCGTATTTGTTTTCCTTGTAATTTTTACAAGTGATGACGGGTTCCGAAGCACCCGTCTTTCTGTTCCTTTTTATCACGTGCTGGTTCACGTGTATATATGTCTTCATTCAGAGATGCTTTCCTTGATGCCATCGGCGGATAGGTCATAGAACTTTACACTATTTGCTATGACTCTTGATATCCATTGACCATGAAGCTTCTCGCTAAAAAAAGAAAGCGTGAGGTCCTTGCCCGCACCTTCTAAGATCTCAAAAGGGCGAATAAACGCCTGGTCATTTGATATCACTATTGCTGACTTGACGGGGCTTAGGGCAAGCCAAGTACATATTTCAGCCGTGAAGTTAGGATTCTGTGTCTGTGGGTATACATGAAGATTAACACCAAGCTGTTGCAGCTTCGCAAGAAACTTGGACTGACTAACGTTTTTACTGTTGGCTATCGTGAAAGCGTGAACTGAGCAGCTGTCACCAAAGTCTTTCCTGAGCTGTTTCAAAAGCAGCTCGTAGTTTATTGTGACCGACAGGTCTCTTATAGCAAAGTAAAGAGCGCTGAGATCGATGCATATAAGCATTATACGTCTCCTTGTGGTAATCCAATTAAAATAATATCCCCGCACGTACAGGTGTCGTACATCAGGACTAATGTAATGTGGGGTATTTTATACTACGTTTGAAACTTACGTAAAAATTTGGCGCGCACCACTCCATTATTGAGAGATGCACGCCATGATTTTAAAGACGTTTGTATGTACGCCTGAACTTCCTCTCCCTCTCGTCAAAAGGGATTCTTTTCAACTCAACTATCGTTCGTTCAGAACAGTCGTCGTGGTTTGGACACTCTAATACGAGTGTTCCGAACATAACACCAGTAACACGTTTAGTGCCGCACATTGGGCATTCTATATCGAGCATAATGACCTCCTTTGCTCACAATTCTTATACCGAAGCTAGGGTCACGTTTTGCTTATTAGTTTTTTAAAAAAAGGCACCTGTAACCCCGTGCCTTACCTGCGGGGAGAGCCCCATTTTCACCGTCTCTCAAGCGGGGGAGTATGTCTGCGCTCTTCTTGCCCAGTCGAGCAGAGCACTCTACCAAAACAGTCGGGCTGTGGAAGCCTCCGGATTGTGCTTGGCAGGCGGGCGCAACCCATCAAAGTCGCGCCTTGCCGTAGTGACGAGGGAAAACAACATCAAAAACCTCGGACTATAGCTCTCCTTAACTGTTTGAAAATGGGGTGGAGTTTCATGCTCTAAAGTGTCCCATAGCGGGACTTAGTTGTCTATTCTAGGAACGAAAAAATACTAGCTTTGTTTTTTGCTCTTTACCAAGTATTGGCACTTCGGGCACGACTTTAAGATTTTCCCTCTCCTAATTTTTGAGCGGTACTTATTTGAGCACTTCGGACACGTAATGGAGACCACCTTCAATTTGGCAGATCCCCCTTTGTTACCGCTTGATGCCAGATGATATCGTTTATTTTAATCTCATCCTGCTCCGGTTTATTAGCGGATAATAAATGTGCTGGGCTTCCTTCCCCAACGTCTGTAGCAACAACCTTCAAAACGTTGGCTTCAACTAGAAGCTTCTTGAGGAGTTCTATCTTGCTACCTTGCTCATTAACGTCATTTACGATAACCATCGCGTTCTTAGCAAAGTCCAGCATTATGATTGTTATGTTAGGGTACTCACGAGAAAACCTATCGAACTCTTCTTTGAGACCGTCGATATTTCCTCCTAACACGGTAATAAATGCCTCTATAAGAACCCAGTTTTCTTCTTTTATTTCCAACACTATCTCCTGTTTTTTAAGTGGGGCTGGAGGGGATCGAACCCTCATGCTGAAGCAGCGAGAGATTTTAAGTCTCTTGTGTATACCAATTCCACCACAGCCCCGGTTAATCGATTGGCTTGCGGGAATCTTATACCCCATAAAGTCTTATTTTTGTCGGCTACGAATCATCTTCATTGACTAAAACGTCGTGTATAGCTCTCATCAAATCGTGCTCGGCATCAACAAGTTTAATTGCTTCCTCTTGAGCCTCTCCGCCCAAGAACGCGTGAAGCCCCATTGCTGCGCAAACATTCACGTAACAGGCGCAGTTTACCTTGCAAGGGAAGTTGCCGGCCTTTATGTGGACCTTACAGGTTTCGTTCTTAGACGCTTTGTACGTCGTTGCCAAGTGTATAGTTGAGAGCGTTTTTACAAGACGAACTACGGAGTCTTTCGTCATTCGTATCTCGTCTGGAAGCTCGTGCTCCTGGCCGACCGAGGAAGAACTTTCGGTCTCTGACTTATTACCAAAAGGGAACTGTATTATGTTCCCGCTATCTTCACCATCTTCGCTCATTTATTAGCCTTGTATTGTGCGGCCTATGTTCTCATTTTATCCGGCGTGAGCTGTGTGAAGAAGACCCCTATTGTGTTGGTTGAGAGGGCGTACACTTATGTATCTATAATTACTTAATTATAACTCTTAAGTAGCTGTTATCTTTATTTAATTTGTTTGTATGTATATCACTACTCGTATGAATAGACATATACCCTGCAATACATGTCATGTTTTTGGAATAAGATTCCTGTCGTGATGATGTCCATCACGCGTGCACAAACATCGCAGGAGGTTAATGAATGCGAGTAAATTTTATTGGGTTGGACCCATCTGAGTTCAACGAAAAAACGTTATGGAGATTTCTTTCTTGTGCAATATCTGGGAACCAAGAGTTCCTCGATACAAACCCGAATTTATCGGATCTAACAGTTAAGATGACTCTCAATGGGGTTGAGACAGACCTGATCAAATCATGGGAGCTGTATTCTACATCGTTTTCAAATAGCCTAAACAGTGAATCTGTTGAAGAGTCGACCGTTCAGGACACTTCCATAGTTTCGCCAGTAGCTAGTATTGGTGATATTGACGAACTATTGGAGGGTATCTCAGATATTGTGAGGCGCGAGATAGAAAACCTTGAACGAACATATGATACAGCGAGAACATGCGCATCCAGTATCGCGTCAGACATAGCCGCAGACTACGCGTCCGAGCGTGTTCACGAGGCTCTTAGTGATGAATCACCTAGCTTCGATTATGGAGCAGATCAGATTATCGAATCGATTGAGTCCCGATTACGGACTCTAACAAACACTTGAATCTGGGTGTGGGATGGGGGGGCTTACCCCCCAACCTTTTTAGCTATCACTCAAAGTACGCAGGTGTCACCGTCGCAGAATTTTTCCGTAACTTCGTGCTGAGACTTATCCATGACCATGGGCTTAATGTTCTCTTGAACGAGGTTATAGAAGTTTTCATCTATTTCTATGTAAGGCGCCTGACGATATCCATGGTCCGATATTGGAAGAAGGCTGACCGACTTAAGCTGGTCTTCGTAGACCTCTAAACATGTTGCTATGTCTTTGCTCTCTTCCTTATTAAAGGTGACAGTTATCGATACCTGGTTGTCAGCCCAGTAACGCTGAAGGTCAGCAGCGTTTGCGAATTGCTCCCAGATGGTGACGTCTGCTTTACCTTTGCTGTAGTGCTTCTCTTTCACTACGAACGAGACAACATATGTATCCGGAGCGTACTCACATGGCTCGACCTTGTGTCCCGCGTCTTTAGCTATCTGAACGAGCGGGCTGGTGTCCGCTACTCGGATGTTTCGTATGTAATACTCAGAGTGCGGGTAATGGATTCCGGGCGTTGCACCACATAACAGAGATACAGTGCCGCTTGGTTTAACGGATGTTGTTTTCTTGCTTACGGGCACACACAGCCACTCAGAGTACTTCGTATCCAACCTTTGGATATGCTTGTAACCTTCATCGCACCACTTAAGGTATTCGCGCCTACCCAACTTGTTCATCGCTTGGACAATGCCTGACTGAGAGCATCCGATTCTTCTATTTCTCATCATTACGGCATTTGTTCTGGCGTCGTGTGTCGGTATTAGCGTGACTGTCTTCGCGTACAGATAAGCGAACTTTAGCGTCCTCATGTAGTCTTCGATATCGTCATGGTGTGCGGGGAAGGTTTCAACAAGACAGCACAGCTCGAATGATTCTAAGCTCTGCTCACTACATGGGTTACTTCCCATCACTCGCATGTCTTTGTTGTTTCTTGGATCGATTAGACGTCCATAACCTCTCATGTTGTCTAACCAGATCACACCTGGCTCACCGTTAATAGCAATAGACTCAGCGAGTTCACCATAGTTCATACCAACCTCTCCGAATATGGAGTTGTTGCTCGCCCACCTTCGGTCCTTCAACGCCTCAGAGTCCTGCTTCAGCTTTATGAACTCTTCATCGTCAGCAGAACTGAACATTATCTCAGCGGTTCTTCTGATTCCTCCAGCTACGACGCACTTACCTATGAAGTTGAAGATATCTACAATCTCGGAACTTCCAATCTTGTACGGCTCGCCATCATCAGGAGTTAGTAGTGTTGTGAGGTTACCAACTAAGTCAATAAGAGGCTGAGGACCACTAGCAGTTCCGCCGAACCCCTTGATCGTAGCGCCTTTCTTTCGCACCTGGCTGTAGTCAATATTACTGGGGTAATATCCTTTACCAACGAAAGAGTTTAGAACTGTTCTAATAAGTTCTACCCAGCCTTCTCTGGAATCTTCAACAACGTAAACCTTATCGGTTGAGCGGGGATTCTGTATCTTAACTTTGTCCTTACCCCTACAATCCCCGCCCACGCCCACACCAAGCATGCTCATGTCCATCAAAAAGCAAAAGGGTGATGCGAAGTCAACGTCAAGCTCTTCTGTGCTAACGAACGCGCAATTGTTCAAACAGGCCGAGCCTTTATCGAGAACCATTTCAGTGCCCATGGTCCATAAGCCTCTTCCAGGAGGTAACCATTTGAAGGACCACATTCTCTCAAACATTTCCTGAGCACTCTTCTGCGCCTTTCTATCATCCCAGGGTAGGCGTAGAGACCTGCAATGAAGCTTTTGAACATTGTATACGCCTTCGACGACCCTGGTACATGTTTGCCAGAACTCTTCAGTGCCGCCCGAATCCAGGGGGCGAGCGTATGTCCTTTTGTAGGTAAAATAGCCTAACGGCCCCCATTCCGGCTGTACACCCATGTACTGCTCTAGGAAAGATGTGCTGAGACTAAAACGTCTGTGCCAGCTCCTGCCTTGATGGTCGTTTAATGCTTTACCTTTAGCCTCTTCTTGGGGTTGTCCTAGTATCACTAATTCCCTCCTAAGTACCTACTGGCACCTACATTTAGGCACCACTCTAATTGTTGAAGGCGCGGCCTAATACCTGCGCAGATGAGACGAACTTGTTGGTATAAGTAGCTTGCTAACCCACAATCACAACAACCTAGGAGGTTATTATATGTTAGGCTCACATGCAACAACCGCGCAACATACGAGCGCACATTCCTGCATTAGTTCAGATGCGAATTATCCCATGTTCGCGAGATTCATTAAAAATAAAAATGGGGTTTTTTCGACCAACTACGTCGATATTCTAAAAAAGTACTACGGCGTGAAGCTTGGTGAAAAGTTGTTCGCACTTCAAGTACTTGCAGAAAAAAGGAGCTTCTTCCAAAGCGGTTCAAGATGGACACCCCTGCTACGAGGATATGATCATACGTTTGGGGTAGAGTATGGAACAATAAACAAGTATTTCAAAGATACGAGTGACGAAGATCTCACAGAACAACTAAGAGGAAGCCTTTCTCTTCGTGAGTACATTTCCGTTGGAAAAGAGCCCCACTGGGTTCCTTTCGTTTTCCTGCCAATGTTTACAGGGGGCCTTTTCAGAGACGGTATTTCATCAGCCCTTCATAGAGCTTTAGTGCTTCTCTACCGTGGTGGGCGATGGAACACCAAGTTTATAACCGAGTCCACAAGTCTTCTTGAAGATAGTCTTGGAGGTGGCTTGATCGGATATGTTGGAAACGACAACACTAGGATTTGCAGAACCAACGAAGACGATCAGGTGAAAGATATCATATGCACTATGAAGTATTCGAATGCAGACACTTTGCAGGCGTACTTCCACCGCCCTGAACATGTCGGTTATCATGGTCTCGACCTGATGAAGTATTACAGCGAGCTTGATGCTGATGACAACATTGACGGGAGTGAAGTTGCAGACGGAACTGCGTAGTGTCATCAACACAGCTTGTGTCTTTATAGTAGCTACCCCCCGCCTATTTGGGCGGGGGGTGAACAGTGAACAGCAGCACCCTCTTTTTTAGTTCTAAGTTGGCCGTGCGTGGCAAATGCCCACTGAGTTCATTAAAAAATTTGGAGGCATTCTTGGATAGCAAACAAGCACCAGAGCATTGGTACGAATTAGAAGATGAGTTCAAAGATGAGTTTTTAAACAGGCTCAAAAATAGAGAATGGAAAGTAATACACTCTAGACACGGCGACAGGATAGGCCTTGGTTACGAGGAGCTAAAGTCCTGGGGAAAGTGGGTCGTCGCTAGAGCAGACGGAAAAGACACGGCTGTACAGAACAAGCAGGAGCCGAGTCCGGACCCATCTCAATACTTATCGGATAGGCGATATTGGTATGACGATAAGCGGGATGTCTACACCACAGTTCTTCCAGGCATACCTCAGCCACTTGAGATTCCAGGGTCAATTCACAGAGATATAATACAGGCGTATTCGAACTGGGACGGCAACCCATCCAGCATTAATCAGATAGCCAGAACTTTTGGTTTCCCAAGAACGTGGATTGTTAAGTACCTCCGTGTGCATGAGATTACTCATGACATCGAGCCCTTTTCAAAAGAGGACGTTCTGGAAAGGGACGAAGACGAACTTGTTACAGAGGCTCTACAGCTGCGAAGAGCGTCACTCTATAGGAAGTACGAAAAGAAGAAGTGGAGTAGTGTAGAAAAGGAAGCCGAAAAGTGGCGAGAATTTGAGCTTAATACACTTAGCTATATAGGAGAGTACCTAAACGGAAGAGGAGCTAAAAAAGAGGTAGATCGCTTGATCATTAAGCCCGCCTCAGAGCCCTACGCAGCTGTGTTTGGTTTGAGTGATTTTCACTGGGGTAAATACAGCGACGCTGGTGAGAACTTTGAGGCCTTTAACAAAGAGATAGCTCGTGATCGACTCTTCTCATGCACTCACGACGCATTAGAAAGACTGCTCAAACTTGGCAGGCCCGAGAAGATATATCTTCCAATTGGGTCTGACTTCTTAAACATCGACAACGACAAAGGCGAGACAACCAGAGGTACCGTCCAAGACAATGACGGGACACCACAGGAAATGTTGGTTTCTGGCTGCGAGCTGATGGAAGACCTTGTAGACACACTCAGGCAGGTTGCTCCAGTTGAACTTGTTCTGATGAGTGGTAACCACGACAGGATGATGGGGCTTTCAATACTGCTCGTTCTAAAGGCACTGTACAAAGACTGTAAGGACGTCACTGTTCACAACGACAGAACACCAAGGGTCTACGTTACCTACGGAAAGAATCTGATGGCTTTCATCCATGGGGACGGGGTACACCGGATAAACGACATTGGTGCATTGATGGCTGTTGAAGCATCGGAGGATTGGCATAAGTGTCATCACAGAACCGCCTACACTGGTCATCTACACCACGAGAAGGTTGAGGTCCACGCAACTTACGGATTAACCAAGAGGCAGCTTCCCAGCTTGTCTGGAACAGACCGATGGCACGCCCGAAAGGGATACGTAGCCGCGCCCAAATTTTTACCTATTTATGTACACGATAAGGAGAGGGGTGTTATAGCTGTGATACACGGACCTGTTGATAAAAGCTAAGAGTTGCGGTTATGGTTGAGACAATACTTTCGTATGCGTGGTATGGAGTTTTTGCGTCCATATTACTATTCTGCCTATATGCAAATTTAACTGAAGATTGATTTACTATTTTGCATATTCGCTACTTACCCATGTTGGTGTACTATTTAATTACTCAAGAACGCTGGAAAAAGGGTGCTCTAAGTGAATAACGAAACATTAGTAAAGCTAGCAAAGATAAAGCGCTTTATGAGGCTTAAAAAGGCAAGAAACAAGGCCTACAAGGAGATGGATGAGGCTCTTGAGCGAAGTAATGCCAATCCTAAAGATATGAAAGCCTTCAGTGAGTTCGACAGACTCAGTGACAGAGCGCTAGATTTAGACGATGCTTTGGGAACTGCCTCTGCCGCAGTTTCAAGAAGATTTTCACGCGGCTCACGTGTTTCTTCACCAGTGGCTAAGCTTGAAGAGGCTATGTTCGGTCGGCACAGCAAGGAGCTTAAGAATCTTCCACGCTCAATAGGTGCTTATCATTCCGGCACTATGAGGGGTAAGAGACTTAGTGAAGCCGCAAAGAAGGCGAAAAAGAAATAGTCATTGTGGGGGGTGCGGACCATGCATACCTGGATAGACCACCGGGCACGTAAGTGGCATGCCGGTTGAGGCCAAGGATGCTGGTTGCGGAAGCGTGGTCGAAGTACTGACTTTCAGGCCGCATCTAGTTGGGAAAGATGGGAATCCCAACACCTTTATTATCAAGTAATAGGGTATACGTCTTAACAGGACTGTTTAGTAACATCTTTAGTGAGGTTACTGACGTGTCCGTATTTTCCGACATAGATGATGCTATTTTCGATTTCTACTTAGACTTTGATCTTGGTGAAGAGGTGTACCAAGTGCATTGTCGAGTAGCAGCTCGACTAGACGACCTTAATTTTCCAGAATATGTTCCCTGTGACACGCTCACTTGTGTATCTGTCAGAGTCGTTGGGGGAGAGCACATTACTGTAGAAGACTGGAAGGATATGCTGATGGAGTCTGACTCCACGGCCAAGTTTTGGAAAGTGGTCATCGATAAGTATGTTCTTATGCAAATGTCCTTACTACTTGTTGAGCCGGGTCACGCGTAAAAAAAGGAAGAACATGCAGAGCACGAACTTCCTTACGGGAAACCAACCCCGTTCCCGTAGCTAACCACTTAGAGCCCATCGGACTTATCTCATTGATTACGGTTCCTCGATAATTGGTTAGCCGAACTGATTATATACCACGCATTCAGTAGACGTAAGTACTCATTTGAGGTCAGCCGGACATCCCGAAAAACATGTAAACTTTTTTGTTCTTAATCCCTTTATCATTCAGATACATGAGTGCATGGGTCGAGCCTGTAATATCTATGCAGGCACATGGGCCATCCTTGTCTGAGCATCTTCGGTCCAGCCTTTCGAACATATTCTTAGCGAAATCCATTGGGTCTTCGCCAGCAGGTAGCTTCATGTTTATGAAACTATCCTTGTCCGCAAGTGTCCCCGTGGAATCTTTAGATCCGTACTTGTCTCGATCTTCAGTTACCGCATTCTCGAAAGCGTCCCTTGCTGTGCTGCCTTCAGACAGCCTAACAAAAGACGTATCTCCTGAAATAATCATCCTTGCTCCTTCTGTTTTTTCCTGTACCTTTGCCGCGCATTTTTGTTTTTACAAGCAACGGAGCAGTATTTAGACCCGTCCCTTCTATGTTTGAAGCAGTCCGAAAAGGAGCAGACCTTTTTAGGGCGCTCTGAGCAATCCTTGTACCAACACCTTTCGACTGACGCGGGAAGTTTTAGATAGGGGGCATGTCTTAGACACACCCATTCTTCGTTGTTTAACCATCGGCTTTGCGGCCTCATAATAGCTCCATTCAATACCAAGCGTGCATTGCGTGACCGTTTTCGCCCCAGAAAACACACCAGTTAGCCGCGTCTTCGACGAGTTCTATTTCACCCATCAATACGGAATCCTTGATTCCGCTCTTAGCGACGTCGTCTCTCTTTGCCTTTGCGGCGTCTCTTAGGTTTCCGCCGTATGTGTAAAGCTCTTCTGGGCTCATATCTTCATAAGATTGATCCACATACACTTCGTCCAACCAGTCTACAAAGCGAAGCACCTTACCCCTGAAAGACGTCGGAGGTGCCATGACACCAGTCACAGACGGAATCCCATTAACTGGAGTCATAGCCTCAACAAGGTATTGACCGTGATTATTTTCTATGAACTCCTCAATGGTAAATTCTTTACCATCAACAGAAGACGGGTCCTTCTTACAAAGGTTTTCCCAGTTATCCTTTATCCAAGCATCAGCAGACTCGTCGATGCCTATCCTCGGAGCTTTCAGAGTCTCAGCAGGTGAGACCATGTGGTCATTGAGCGACTTTTGTAAAAGCCGCATCTCTTCTTTTATTATGATTGTGTCTTCTAACTTATTGAACTCATTACTGAGTTCGTTTGGCCATATGAATGGCACGTCCTCTCCCTTGGACTTGCAGAAAGAAGAGAACTTTTCATCAAGCAGGTTGTTGAGCCCAGCGATCCTACTCTCCATAAGTGTTGTGTCTACTCCTGGCTCTTTTTGTTTTGGCAGACAAATCCAATCCAATCCCATGTGACCTCCTTAAAGTTGTTAGGGCATTGCACAGGTCTTATACTGAAAAAAATTAATGGTTTGCTTTCGGTCTTTGTATACATAATGATATGGTGCATACTCCGATTGCATTACACGCAACAAGGAAAGAATGGATTCAACTATCACGACTTGGAGTGGACGTAAGTTCAACTTTTTAAACCCTGAGCCTACTTCCATTGTAATCGAAGACATAGCGCATGCGTTATCATTACAGTGTCGTTTTAATGGCCACAGCACAGAATTCTACTCTGTAGCAGAGCACAGCGTGGGAGTCTGTAGGCTTGTTGAATCCCTGGGTGAGGACCGTAATACTGTCATGACAGCACTACTTCATGATGCAGCAGAAGCATATCTTGGCGACGTCGTTAGTCCGCTAAAGCAGAAGCTGCCCGACTATCGGGGGTTTGAGGGTGTTGTAGAAGCGGCTGTTGCTGCAAAGTTTTCACTAATTTACCCTTTCCCAAAGGTTGTTCACGTGGCTGACAAGGAGCTTTTGCACAGGGAGTTCGGCTCATTACACCCTTTTAACGCAACAACTACGATGAGCTGCTTATCGCCCAAGGACGCAGAGCAGCTGTTTTTAGATGAGTTCAGGAGGGTTTGGGGCGATGGAATCTAATCAGCAGTGGGGTCTCTGGGAATTTATACACGGCGAAAACAATCAAAAAAGAGATGAGAAGAATAAGCTTGGGCCCTACGAGCTTTCGGAGGGACAGCCAATACCGAGGCACTTGGGTTGTGTAAACTACGACTCATGTCTGTCATATGCCGCCCGGAACAGGTGGTCCTCGTTTAGCTGTCTGGGGTGTAGGTTTACTGAAGGCGGAACTTTCAAAGGGGTTGAGGTGCAGGATGTCAAGCGTTGACGAATACAATGAAGAGAGTATGGAAAGGTACGGATGGTCTCCAGAAGACTTTGGTCTTGATGATGATGCGGAAGATCAATCAATAATTCAAGCGGTTGAAGCTTTCCAGAGTTCTCAGGGAATCGCAGTGGACGGTAAGGTCGGGCCTATGACCTGGGGCCGATTACAGACCAAGCTTGAATACGAAAGGATGGAGGACTCAGGGAGCTGGGGTATTCTTTCAAAGGGCGACCTGATTGAGGTAGATTTTCCGTGTGTACCATGCCTGCCCAACTCTAAGTTTTCTCTCATTGGCGAGGGCGGTTACAGCAAAAGGCGCAGAGATATACACCAAGTGGTATGGCATTGGGATGCCGCTCTTAGCGCAAAGAGTACTCATAAAATACTTCTTAAAAGGAATCTTGCCTACCACGGTGTCATTGATAACGATGGCACGTTCATTCAGTTTCTAGATTTCGGTCACCATGCAGCTTGGCACGCCGGCAGAGGTTTTAACTCTCGCTCAATAGGAATATCGATATCTAACGCTGTCTACTTAAAATACCAGAGCTACTACACGAAGCGCTGGGGTGCGCGGCCTGAGATAACTGCTTCTGTACACGGCAGGGATCAGGAGCTTCTCGGATACTATCCGGCGCAGCTTGAAACGGCTTCTAAGATTGCGGCTTTCATAGAAAGGGAGTATGGAATCCCGCTAGTAAGCCCAGAGACAGATACTGTTTTCGAGGACTCTAAAGACTATCGTGGGCATATTGCTCACTATCACTGTACAAAAAAGAAGTGGGACGTTGCAGGGTTCCCGTTCCAACAAATTATGGAGGACGCACAAAATGTCTAAGCCCGATCTTAGTAAGATCAAAAACCGAATCCAAGATACAACCAATGTGGCTGTGGAGCCTGAGCCAGAGCAGGCCCCTCGAATATCACAAAAGACGCTTGAGCAGATTCAGCAGTACGCAAGTGATGTCGAGGCGATGCGGAAGGAAGACGAGGAAGCCGAGCTGAACAAGGTCGCTGTGGAGGAGCTTCCAGATACCGTATCCCCGACGCAGGACAATATTTTCTACAGAGGTACTTCTTCAGACAATCCAGAGGTCAGGCGGTCTATTGAAGACCGGTGTGAGGAGATGGACTTCTCTGATCTTGTTCTTACCGGTCGGGTGTCCCAACAAGTACCCATCATACCAGACAAGTTCGTGGTTGGATTTCAGAGCCTTCTGGCTTCTGAAAACTACTGGATTGAGCGCAATGCTGAAAAGCAGGCGACTACTGACTGGGGTATCAGAAGCTGGATGGGGTACGCACGTTTAGCAATGTCCATAACAAATGTGAACGGCAAAGATCTGCCCATCGTAATTGTGGATGGCAAGATCGACGAGTCTGCTTGGGATAGTCGGTTCACAACTGTGATGAACATGGGTGAGAAACCCATTGAGTATCTTTTGGTCAACTTAAATTGGTTCAACGCAAGAGTTGACAGGCTCTACAGCAATGACTTTGAGCTACTAAAAAATGGATAGAGTCTCCTTTAGGTTGGGCGAGGGCAAATCTTTTCTTCGATAAGATTGAGGCTCCGCCCTCTCCTGGAAGCCTTAAGGAGGCTCTTTGCATACTGATCCAAAGGTACAGGCAGGAGCAGGAATACTACAGACTTTTGGCGGCGCTGTCTGAAGCGGCCAAAGATAAGCAGGAGGCTTTCGATAGATTCAGACAGGCAATGTTCCCTTACATACAGAGGGGAGCTAAAAATGAGAAAAGCAGAATCAAGGAAATCCTTGATAGCGCGTACCTACAAGGTCCGCTTTTTGTTAAAGACGATAAAGGATCAAAAAATGGGTGAAGAATCTAAAGAGCTGAACTCTGGGCTGCTTGTTATGGGCATGTCAAACACGGTGTTTTTCGGTGAGGGCGTTGTTCATGAGCTAGTTCTTGTGGACTTGGCAACTGGCAATGACTTCTCATTGCCTATCTCAGAGGAGCAGGCCGCTTTTTTAGCGCAAATGGCAACCGCTTCCAACGTTACGCAGATTAACGCTGCACAGGAGGCGCCGAGTGCGGTTGAGAACAATGCTTGGCAGGACTCTGACTCGACACCTCAACTTTAACGAGTACTGGATTTGTGCGACGTGCAAGAGGCCAAGAAGAAAGAGTACTGTCAGAGAGAGAGCCTGTGTTCGGTGTGGGTGCCAAGACCCCCCGCTGAAAGGCATAACTCATCGCAGGGGTGAGAGGGGAGCACACTCAGACTCTAGATATTCTAAGAAGATGACATCTATAGCATCTGATGTAAGGAGGTCGCTTAGAATGGGAACCAACGAGTTTCCGCAGGGAAACCCAACGAGGGACCTTTTATCGGCTTCTAGAGTTTACAGGGCAGTGCCAGACTCACCAGGTTGGTTCACGCAGGTATTTATAGGTTCGGAAGTATATGTAGGAACGCTGCCATTTGAGGTTTGCTTAACTAGGTCAATAGATGAGGTTATAAGAGAAATGAGTGATAAGAAAATGATGCAGATCCGGATTCCGCCGGACTTACACAAGTGGTTCAAATTGTACGCAACTAAGAACGAAACCACTATGACAGAGGTGCTAATTAACTACCTACAAGCTCTCAGAAGAAGGGAAGAGCAAAGCGTAAATGTGGAGCAGTTCTGATGTCTGACCTTGAGCATCTCATACTTGCTAAAGAAGAGCTGCCAATGCCCGACACTGCTGAGGGAATCCTTTCTGTTCTTAGGGGAGTTCTAAACAAGCCTTATATACAGTCTGTTCTTCTTTCACAGGGAAACCCCATACAGGTCACTTGGTATAGGGATATAACTGACAGCCTACAAACTACCGAGCCTGAGGAGTCTATCGATTCGGTTCTCGGCAGAATAGATTTGAATGAGCTGTCAGGACCTTTTAATGCTAAGGAGATTATTATCGAGGGGATGATGAGAGCTACTATAAATGGCGAGTATCCTACCCATTTATTAGTCGGTAATATCGAGTCATTCAGAGACTTGATGGGCATACCATCAATGGTCCCGATACCTCAGATGGAAGGCAGTGAATATCTAAACTTTATAGGCATGCCACTAATCGAAGTTCCTGGGATACACAGGGACGCAATAGTCCTTCTTACGGCGGGCGTAAGAGACGCTGACTTATTTGAAGTAAAAAATGGCTATAAACTTTCTCTTTAAGGAGGAGCTATGACGGAAAAAAACAAGACGCTGGAAAAGCTACAGCTTGAGATGAAGGACACCCTTGAGGGTATGCGATTCATGGATGTAGTGAGTGCTTCAAGCAGAAATGGTGACATCAGGTTCTTGTGCAGAGTCCATGACGAAAAGGCTTGGCTACGAGTTCTTTCTGAGTTCTTAGCCAACGAGGGCAATTGGTACTCGTTCATTGGTAAGAAGTATTTTGTGTCCAAGGGGGGCGGGCTTGTCTTTGGATGGGTACTTATATTTGAGTCCGATAACTTAGATGCCACGGTTCAAGATGTAAGGAAGACTATGCTTGCTGCATACACTTCTTCTGGCAGCGATAGCCCTGATCCAAAAGACACGACAGTAAAGATCCCCGGCGGACAACTAAGAGGTAACCCAGATTACTCAGCAAGGTTTGGTGAGCGGGTGAGGTTGGTCAGGTGATAGGGATACAAACACCAGATGAGATTACGGCAAAGCACCTCATACAGGTAACGCTTACGTATCGAAAGAATACCTTGAATCGGCTTGGGGCTTTCCATGTTTTCGAGAAGGGCGGGTGGTTTGGTCACGCAGATCAGATGATGAGGTTCTGCCCACACGGAACCTGTATGGGAGTCATACCGATGAGGTTTACGCTTACCGATGCTCAGCAGAAAGAGATCGGTGAAGATAAACTGGATGACCCGTACCAATGGCCTATTAAGTACCAGATGCTTTACCAGAATTGGTATGGTTCTGCTGTGATTTGTCCGGAGTGCGGCAAGGTTTGTGAGCCACTTCAATCACTCCCTGATAGTTACGGATTTAACCTTCCTGAAGACAGAATTGCTGATAAGATGGAAACCTTATTCAGAAGCCTCGGGGGAGATTGTGATGTTTACCTAGTTAGGAACAAGCATCACTTGGGCTGGCACAAGCAGAAAGATCTGGCGAAAGACGCTTCGATATCTACCGCACAGAGAAGAATACAATCCGAGACTCAGCGGGAACTTTTGAGGAGCAGCAGGGAGAAGGTTTTTTACCCTCTCAAAAATATTATATCTGAGACTGGAGGAGACAGTGTTTCGGCAAGGTTCAAGGCCTTACTGGGGGCTTAATGAAGATAGGAGAGGTTCTTAATGAAATAACATCTACACAGCATAGACTTGCTGTACTAGCTAGTGTTGTAGAGTACTTAGAAACGTTTCTTCCTAACGACACAGAGGCCCCAGAAACCTTTTACGTGGATGGACCATGCCTCATACCAGAAGTGCCTGTTGATATTGTTGAAGAAGTGTTGGATCAGATTGTAAAAATACAAGGCGAACAAGAGAAGCGCCTTGAAAACCTTAACAAAATGGAGACGAAAGATGTCAAACCAAAACGCCCAAGGCGGAGCACAAGAAAGAGTTCCACAAAATAAAGAAACCATGACTGTTGAGCAGCGGCTCGACATGAACGAGCACTTTTTAGCAGAGGCTATGAAGGGCTATCAGATGGCTGGTCAAGCGATTAATCGCCTGGAAAGCTATACATTCGTTCTTGTGGATCTTGTTCTAAAAAATAATATTGCGACGTTCGATCAATTAAAGGAGCTTCAAACCCAACTTGGTACGCACGAAAACCTACTTTCCTTTTGGGGAGTAGAAGAGAAAGAAGAAGAGGTCGCTTCTTCAAACTCATAGTATTGAACTATACTCTTTGGAGTATGATACCTCTAACAAACCAGGGTTTTTTATGTCAGCTGAGCAGATATTCACAACAGTTGTGAGCGTTATATCGGTAGTCGGCCCAGCGGTTTTGTACATAACTGGGCAGTTCAAGCGGTTAGATGCAAAAATGCAGGATCTGCAAGCGGACTTAAAGGTGGTTAGGGCTGAGTTTGGAAGTCAGCTTGAAGCCGGTCTTAGGCTTGTGAACCAGAAGATCGATAGTCTTGAGCGTCAAATGAGTGACCAGCAGAGTCACTTGCTTAAGATTCAAGATGATCAGACTTCTATTGCTGAGCGTGTTGCGATTACTGAGAATAACATTGAACACCTAGAATCCAGGATGGCTTCTTTGATGAAGAAGAGTGGTAGCTAAAAAAGGAGCCCCCTTGAACAACGGGGGGCTCCTTCGCCTCACTTGAACCAGCAGGAGGGCGCTGATTACCAGTGGAGGCTCTATTGCAAAAGTAGTAGCCTACTCTACTTCCTGCATAAATCTTATACCCATTTGTGAGCGTATTTTGCTATGAGCGAAGCTAAGATTAAGCAAGTGAACGGTCAGTACGTTGTTATTTTTGATGACGGCACTTACATCAAGTGCCACAATTTATCTACAGCAAGATACTATAGAGACAACGGATACGAGGGACTGGATAGAAAACCTTGGTCAGTTGATTGGTGGGTTGCAGAGCCAAAGAGCGTTTCCTAGTATGAAGTCCTCTCCACTCTGACCCTTTTCAGGAGAGCACTTATCAAGCTGCTGTATCTCATAGTCATCTTCTTGGGCCAGTATGTAGGACACATCGTCAGGATGGTCCATCTCTTTCCTGATACACACAAAAACGCTTTTATTACCGGATAGTAAGTCTGCCTCTGACCGAGAAAACATAAGACTCTTAGGTATTGTAGGCACTCTCACTCCGTACAATAACAGCCTTGTACCCTTAGTCAGTACGAGGTACACCATCGTAGCGTCCTCTCCTGATGCGTAGGCTGTGTACCCCTCGAACATCGGTATGTATTTTGGATCAGTCATGGCGAAGCTATCCGTTATACTTGTGGTCATATCCTGTATTTTCAACAGGACCTGACCCCTGGGGTCGTTGTTGAGGTCCATCTCAAACTCTTCGGGTGTCGGAGACTTCAATATCTTTACCTATGTTTTCTACGGACTCTCTGAGTAAAGAGACTTCCTTACTTAATCCATTAATAGCACGAATAAGCTCCGGTATGCTCCTACACAGAGCTGGTATATCACTGCTCAGTAGGCTTTGTAGAAATCCGCTGTTTAGTAGGTGCATTCACTTCTCCGAAGAACCCCTGTTGTGCGTGGAAGGGCCTGTTTTTCATTTTTAGCAAATATTTGTAAATGACCCTCATTGGTAGAATACCAGTGTGGTCACATTGTTTAGAAATATTTTGCGCCCTAAAGGGATACTGTCGAAGACGAGTCTTATTACTCAAATTGTCTTGCTAAATCTGATGGACGCTCTTTTAACTCTGTATGCCACGCTGCTTGGTGTAGGGGAGCTAAACCCTATTATGGCGTCCCTGCTTGAGGCGGGGGCTCTAGTTTTCATTGTGGTTAAGGTGGGGTTAATAACTCCTCTTGTGTTTTTGATCAACAAGCTGCCAGCACACCAAAGTGCGCGGCTGTACATCTTTTTAGCGTCTGTCTACTGGTTGGTTATGACGTGGCACATATTTGGAGTTGTTGCTCTACATGGAGCATTTTAAATGGGCGGGTTATCAAGATTTGAAAAGGATAGGGCCGTTGTTGCATACGAGAAGTCTAGGGAGATTTCTCCAGAGGGCATTTGGGTGACTAGAACACGTAGGTATGAGGAGCACTCGTGCACTGACAACGGTGACGATTACATTGATGTTGAGATATTACGGGATAATACTCCAAAGAATCCGCCGCAAGAAACCCCTATTCGTAAACCTGAAAAGTTAGACAACATCTCATTTATGATTTTGATGAACTCGATCTGCTTGTTCTTCGTACTGATCGCTGTATTCATCAGGGCTGTTTTTGGATGACCATCTAAAAAGGGGCCGAAGCCCCACAATGTTTCACGCTGCCAGGCGCCTAAGCTGCTGCCTGGCCCGGTGTATTCTCGTTTTGGTTGCTGGGATACCTAGTCCTGTTATCTCGCCTATTTGCCTTAGCGAATTCCCCTTTATCCATAACGTTAGCAAATGATTGTACTTTGGATTCATCTGGTCCATGGCGCACTCAAAAGAATCCAAGATCTGTACAGCTGAAACAAATTCCTCTTGAGATATTAACGGTTGAGAAACATTAGTAAGCGCCTTCTCATACTCAGCTGGCGAGACCTGATCAAGTCTCTCTGCGCGCTTTCTCTTTGACGCTCTGAAGTGCATGAGTATGCACCTCGTTGTTATCACATAGACCCAGGTAGAAAACTTGGAGTCTCTCCTAAACTGGGACAGCTTAGTAAACGTTTTTATGTAAACTTCTTGCGCAACGTCATCGGCCACATCAGCGTCCGATGTTGCTTTCAGGCATCTCCTGTATACCTGATCTTGCAAGGGACGAAGCAGCTTTTCGAAAGCTCTTTCGTTGCCCGCAAGAGCCTTGTCTATGAGAGTTGATTCCTCTTCCATGACCTCCCTTTCATGAGTGTCTTATTTGTCAACATCCGGGTGCATACTCACATCCCCTTGATTGGTATTCAATTGTGAGCTTCTTAAACTTCCGTAAAACTACATTTGCGTAGTACCTAGCTTTCCGAGACTTGCTACATGGTTTTCCTGAGTTGTATCGGCAGAGTGACTCCTTAACGGTCCTCTTCCTCTTGCCCTTCTTTCTCGACCATGCTTTCCAAGCCTTAAAACCTGCGGTTGTGTAGTTGCAGAAGCCTTTCTTTGGGCAGAAGTATCTGGGCAGTACCTGCATCATCCCCATAGCACCGGCATTAGATTTAGCCTTTTTATTGAACCTTGATTCAGTATGAGCAATGGCTATCATTAGAAGAGGATCAACCCCGTTTTCCTCAGATAGTGACCACAGCTCTTCGCAGTTATCGGCTCTGCTGTAGAGCTTTTCTTCAGGCATATGTTCTACACTCAACAACGAGACGCACAGCATCCACACGCAACCATTCATGGTCACCTCCTTTCATTTAGATGGGTTTTACCAAAGGCCTTTATTACTTAAGAATCTTGTCTAAAAGAATTTTTCTGTCTTCGTCTGATGCGTCGACCTTCTGCTGAGCGATGTAGGCGCATAGGGCTATCAAGTCACGCCCAGCAATGTTTCTGATAAGCTCCTTTATAAAAGCCTCAGTAAATTCGTCAGGTAGGTCTTCGTACATCAACTGTCCCTTAAAAAAGTTATGCCCTGTGGCAGAAGCCTGAAATGTTCAAGCTACTATCCACAGGGCTGATTTTAGATGTGGTGTCCATGATTTAAGATGCTGTTAAAAAGCACCGAAAAGAACACAATTGCCATCACGAGTAGTTCAAGCATCACGAGCCTCCTTTTGGTTTAGCTGGAGGATAACTCCTCCATAATTCTTATTCCAAAATAGAGGCTCTATTTGTCTTTCTTAGACCGCTCTCTGTCCTCGTCCATACGTCTTAGTATGTCTTTGCACAACCTCTTTATGATGGCGTTCGTATCATGCCATACGTTGAACTCATTAAGACTCGATTTACGTAACCACTTGGTTATCGTCTTCCGATCCAAATACGGAGTCTTGTGTAATTCTTGAGGATCTTCCCACATGCGTTTATTATGAGCCCTTTTGCCGGAGTTGAGGAAGGATCACGTTGAACAAAAGAAAGAAAGACGAAAAATTAAATTTGTCAGAGGGTGCTTTACCAGCATTGCCGGGAAGTAACATTTACTTGGAGGTGCTTAATGATTGACGAGATAAGCGGTTCACGTTTTTGGGATGTTTCGGTCGAGATATTTGGCGGCGGTATTGACTCTTTTATCGTCCAAACCTGCAAGACTAAAGACCTTTCATATGTCGTTTCCGTACTAGAGAATGTCCATCCAGAGTATCTAGATATATCTGTTAAACCAACAACTAGACCATCGCACTTAAAACGGTGTTATGGCGACCCTGAATGAGCTGGAGGCCAAAATGATTGAGCGAAATTGTGATTGCGATTGTCCAAGAAAACCTTGTCAACCGGACTGCGAATGCTGTCCTGATGGTTGCTGCTAAAGTTAGGAGCTTGTGTTGATTGAGCCATTTCTGATCGATTTACTTAAGCGTAAAGAGCAGGAGGAGAGGGAGGAAAGAGAGCAGAAGCGTCCAAGACTGGAACTTCCGCTTTATAGAGACCCTCCCGAAGAAGATGAGGCCGAATCAGATGACGAGTCTGATAGGGGTGTCATCATCATAGACATTTAATAGTCTTTAATTTGCTCAGGGCTTATACACTGCATCGTGGGTAGGTATAACCAAGTGCTTCTATCATAGGCTGGCTCGTTTACCTCATACTTGGACCCAGAGAAGCTCCAAAGAGACGCAAACTGAAAATCATTTAGACCAAACCAAGTAACTTCTTCACTACCACCGCAGGCTGTCTCGTCGATTATGTTCATTAGTACATCGAACATGTTAGCCGAGTTTGACGTTATGGGCTCCCAGCTACCCCCGACTGACACGGGCTCCCACCCGTCGTTACCTGCCTGATCAGCAGGCTTGGAGAATGAGTATATTGAGAGGTCATCACAAGCGCTGGCGGTGTCCACAATTATTTGTTGGTCCACGTCAGGCTCCATATATGTCTGACCGGCTTCATCAGTGAAAACAATCACAACGTGATTGGCTCCTTCTCGCCAGTTTATTACCCAGTTATTTACCGCTGGGTTCGAGTTTATGTTTACTTCCCATTGATGCGCGAAAGGTCCGAGGGGAGGGGCTAAGTTTCTTATCGATAGGTAGAGTGCATCATAAAGCATCTCATCGGCAGCTGTGTTGTCATCTAAGTTTGCAAGGACAGGAAGGAACTGATCAAAAGGGACAAGGTTAGTACGCATAACCAACGTCTCTACGTCGTTACCACTATCTATAGGTCCGACAACCAGTCCCCACTGTATGACCTCTTCGTCTGAGTAGTTGGCGGAGAAGGTTGTCATGGCTTGTTGGACCGCGTTTATGTAGGGGCTCATAGATCCTGAGGTGTCAACGATAAACAGCACGTCCGTGTCCTCCATCTGTTTATCCATGACCCCGTCACAATTGTCATCGTTCCCAGTGCAAAGGTCCTCTGGTAGCGGTGTTTTTTCACCTAAACACATGTCCGGTATGAAAAGTCCGTCTAAGTAATTACCCCAAGAACCGGCATCACAGACTAGCTCACCGGGCTGGCATACGCCTACATTAAGAGTCTCTTCCGGCCCCGAGTAGCAGGACGCCACCAACTCCTCGTCTATCGACTGGTCACAGTCATCATCGAAGTTGTTACATATTTCAGGGAAAACAAGGCCCAGCGTAGGGTCACAGTCCGCGCCTGGCTCAGGCAACCAAGAGCACATGGCAAGACACTCAGTCATCTGAGTTTCTGTACAGTTTTCATCTACGCACTCACAAGTCTTGAATCCTTGCCCACAGACGAGAGGATGCTCCATACAAGGCATGAGAAAGCCAACTGTTTCTGGAGGGCATGAGCAGTGCAAGTCCTCGTCTGTCAAACCATCGCAGTCATCATCCATACCGTTACACTCTTCATCGTTTGGTTGGGTTGCTGTGCATCCAAACCAGAGACCTTCGACACAGAACTCCACACCCTCTTCACAGACCGTGTTGCACGGCCTAACCAACTCCTCATCGACGTCACCATCACAATCATCATCTACAGAGTTGCACAGCTCTATGGACGGGGGAGGGACATTACAGCCTACAAGCTCACCGTTGACACAGGAGGCCGTGCCCTGGCCACACGTATCCTCACAAGGGTACTGCCCTTCATCGGTCTGACCATCGCAATCATTGTCTTCACCGTCGCACTCCTCGGGATTACAAGGAACGCAAGGACCTGCTAGTATTTTCCCCTTTTGGCAAACAAAGTCCTGCACTCCATTTATCTCGTTACCGTTCTCGTCGGTTGTTATGCACGGCTTGTTCTCATCAACCATGATGTCTGGATCGGTAGGGTCACACTCCAACCAACCTTCGCACTCACCGATGTCTATTATCTCCCATTCACAAAGAGGGTCACCTGGACCATCAGGCACACAGGGCTGTCCTGAATCATCACAAATATCAACTACTACCGCCTGTTGATATAGTGTTGGATCTCCCCCAGGAGGCGCGCCGGTTGGGGTACAGTAATACATTTGGTTCTGCCAGCATCTAAGCTGCCTTTCGTACTCGTCACCGCATCGACAAGGAACACCGCAGCAAGCGTCTACTTCACCAGCGTCAAGAGGATCGATAGGTATAACTTGAACATCAACAGCCGCGTCTTCTTCTATTAAAACTAGACGGGGAGGTACTTCTTGTTCGTCTGTGTCATTTTGTTTTTTACTACAAGCTGTAAGAACCAATAGAACTAATACCCATCTCACGCTAAGACCTCTTATTAGTTAGTAATAATGCTGGACACTACGGTACGTTCTCATGAATTGATATACAAGAATTGATTGTTTAATAGCTAAAAAAGGGGGGAGATGAACGAAGTCTTGCGATCCGTTTATCCCCCCCGTGCCTAGTACTCGCAGGGCAGGAGAAGGGTCGTAACAGACCTATCCCACTCTGTGATTACATAGACATCTTCACCATTCACGTCATACTTTGACATGACTCTCAGGTCGTTGCCCGGTATGATTGCGTGGTCGTTTTCGCGCCTATCCTCTTCACAAAGGTCACCCCAGTCCCCGGACACATGTCTAAGTACCAGGTCTGAAACAACTTGATTGAAGTCTTCTCCCACAGCGCCTCTAAAACCCTGTGTGTACACAACCTGCCCTAAGTCGAATTTTGCAGAAGTCATACCCCCTCCTCAAGAATTGAGACGAGCTTCATTTGATCACCGCCGGCCTGAACAGCCTTTATCACCATTCGATGAGCAAGCTCGATGTCTTCATCGCCCACGTTTACTCTACGCTCCTCAGAGCTGAACGGCACGAACGCCACCAACTCACGTGAGGTGTCTTCGTTCTCTGTAACGATTTTAGCCATTCCGTACTGAAGGCCTGTTTCTTTGGGATCGATTTCCTCAGACCCCATCCAAGTACCCAGGGCTTCGCAGAACTCACATGTAGAGTCCTCGGAGGGAACGATGTACTTGGGTATTGACCAGGTGCTGACACCAGTGTTTGCCCGTCCTTTAGACTTGAGTATTATCTCACCGGTCTCTTGCCCACACGTTGCGCAGCATGCCAGAAAGGGATGTCCTACTGGCGCTTTCAAAAAGTCTCTTTGTGTTGCGTATTGCATAGCTCTCCTATTGTTGGTTGTCATTTGTCTCATCTCATGTCGAACTTTAATTTCCCGTACGGCGTATATCTCATTAGCGCTCCTTTCTTGAATCGAGACTAATTTCGCAATCTTCTGGTGCCTAACCCACCGGGCTCCCCAAGGAGTGCCGGGTCCTCGTAGCCCCACTCCTTGTAGTAGTCCAGCAAGACGCCATTGCTGACCCAAAGGAGGCTTTGACAGTGAGGACACCGGCAATGAGCATTCTCGCATTCCACGATAGATTTGACTGGCGCTAGACCCCTACATGGATCTCCCCCCAGCTCGAAACTCTCCTTACAGATAGGACATTTACATTTCATGTGTAATCTCCCTTATTTTTTAGTAAAAATGGTGGACCCTCTCGGACTTGAACCGAGGACCTACCCGTTATGAGCGGGGGGCTCTAACCAACTGAGCTAAGGGTCCAGAAAATGAGGTGCTTCCTCCTCAGTTTTATTATTCCATAATGTGTGCGATAATTTGCGTGACGCCTTAGCCCATATGAAAAAATGATTGATTACTTCAAGAACTTCTCAAACCACATGACCAAGCTCGCTAGAGTGCCTAAAGCTGTAAAGCAGTACCGAAGAGCTTTGATTGAGCTGCGGAATAACGAGAACCTTTTCCACGGCACCAAGCCTGACAATGTGGCTGGTCTGCTCGATGAAGGTGTTGTGGGTGTCAATCCAGGGACACATGGTAAGGGTGCGTACTTCTGGAAGAATCAGCCCAGATCGACATACATGCGCTACCCAGAGTATCCAGGACTGTTTACTAAGAAGAAGGGCGTCACTTTAGGCAAGGAGCCTATTGACCCACATCCTTTTGGGACTGCGACCTTTAAAGGCGTACAATCAGATAGACCGTTCATGGCCATCTCTAGCACACCGGTCGCACTCGCCAAGGGTAAGGATACAACGTTTGTCATCACTCCCGAGCAGCTTAAGGCCGGAGTCAAGCAGCTTAAGGACAAAAAATATAGGCAGATGGACACTCGCATCTTCCACCGCGCAGAGGTAGACCGTGCCATGCGAGCCTTTGACCCAGATGAGCTTAAGGAGCCAACCAAGAGAGAGCTTATTCGACTTCTAAGAGGCAAGGGGCCTGAGAGACTTTTAGGCCAGAGTGTCAGTGGTAAAAAAGGCGTAGGAATGACCCGACGCCGCCCCACCGTAAAGAGAGACATAAATAACTTTTATGGTCAATACGATGAGGCGGTCGGTCGGAAGCCAATCTTAAAAGACTACAAGGTCGACAATCGGAGAGAGAGCATATACGACTACGTTTAGACTCTAGCTACTGATTGCAGTATCTTAAACTTTTCGGGGTCCTTTTCGAAGATTCTGAGTTCATGCACCATGCAATCATTCAATCTGTCTATGACGTTCATCATTAGGAACACTGCATCTACGTATGGGATTCTGTGACCGCCCGTTATGACAGGGCACGCAATCACCTGACCGAAGCCGGGATCGCAGCCACCCATGCCTAGAACTTCTTCTAGTGCTGAGCGTGCATAAGCTTTGTGGTTTGCTCCCAAGGAATGACTCAGGGTGCCAACAACACAAAGGTTGTCGAACCCAGTCTCAGGGAAGTGGGCAAGGCTGCTCCAGTGAGCGTCACCATTGAACGGGTAGGACGGAGGAGGTGCATACAGTTCATGCATCTCTTCCACCCCAACAGCTTTCATAAACTGGCTGGCCAGGTTGCCCACCAAACCAGGACCGTTAGCGTCAATTGGTAAAACTATAGTATCCGACTCTTTGTCGAATAGGATGTCACCATTGTGGATACTTAGAAACATTGTTACCGCCTTTCTAAGTGAAAAAAAATGCTCCGGGGTGGAGGACTCGAACCTCCGATCTCCATCAAGTCAATCCTGGTGATCAGCCAGAAGCCATCCCCGACAAGTGCACTTATCGGTTCAAAATGATGGTGCTCTAGCCACTGAGCCAACCCCGGCCAAATCAATATTGGTCCCAATACAAGCTCTCCAGTGATCAATTTCTGGTTGTAGGCGTGGATAGACGCCTCGTTATTTATATACCGCTGCTTGTACCCAGCGGTTTAGTGGCACCCCCTAGTGGACTCGAACCACTGACCCACGGCTTAGAAGGCCGTTGCTCTATCCAACTGAGCTAAGGGGGCAAGCTGAGCTGTCCAAAACAGACAGCTCATCGAAAAGTGTTAATCAACTGGTGGTTGATAGAAAGTCTTTGATACTTTCTTTGAAGAGTTTTCTTATGTTTGTTGCTTCGACAGCGCTTACGCTCCCTCCATGGTAGCAAGCTAAGTCAACAACAAGCTCTAACCACTGGTCGCATACCCGCAAGGCCTGCTCTTCGTAGTCAGACTTTTCTTCTTCGCTGGGAGTACCTCCTATCCAGCGATCAGACAGCCGCTTTTCTGCTGCCCTATATCTGTTAAGTCTGGCCCTAAGACCTATCTCATTTATGGTACCGCTCCTTAAGGTACCGCCAATTTTATTGTGTACTACTTCTGCTTCTTTTGGCATCGCTTTCTCCGATTCTACAGGGGGTGAGTAGGCTTGAGGGACTCGTTCCCTCAACGCTCTTATGCCCGAAACACCCGCTGTTTTTGCGGAGCTAAAAAAGACCGAAGCCTTACATTAAGTGCCGAAGGCAGCTGCTCAGTGGAGACAAAGACCCGAGCAGCTGCCCCCGACACAGGAGCAAAATTATTTAACAGTAGCGAAACGGTCCCAATACTCGACCGATGCGTTATACGCTTCGCGATCAAGTGGGGCTCCGTTACCACCTTCGTGGGTGCCAATCGCGTTTCTGAAAATGGTTACGGGAACAGGAGGAGTTTCCCCTCGAACCATCTCACCCTTGATGGCTACGATTCCCCAGTCCCCCTCAACCTCAATACCTTCCTTGGCCAGCTGCTCCTTAGAGTAGAGGATGATATCAAGCCAAGAGGCTGAAGGTGCGTCGACGTCTTTTGACTCGAAGTACCGACCGAGCACGGCCAGCTCTCCTTCTTTCCTCGCCAAGTAGCCGGTCTTGAGGAGGTTGCGATTCCTTTCCGTAATCTCCACCACACCAGCCCTACAACCAGTGAAGTTCTCAACAAAAAGGTGCTTAACGAAGGGGGCAAAACCATCATGGAGCACCTCGGTTTCGGAAATCTTGTTTACGTTGTCCATAAACAGTTCGACGTCGAATCCCTTACCATCATTCGTCACGCCGATTTTAGTTCCGCTGAAGCTGGGATTGCTAAAGTGGTTCATCATGGCGAAGTTTGTGATTGAAATTTTACTCATAATATCCTTCTTTGATTAAGTGTTCATTAGAAGATCTAACTATTAGTCTTCATTACTCTTATCCCAAGAAAGCTATTCTCTTTTGCACATCTTTATTACTAAGCAATACGTAAAAAAGAGGGACGTGAGTCCCCCTTATCTAGCTCATGATATCAGCAGCGGTAGCATCCTCACCGTACTCCTCTTTCAGCTTTTGCAGCTGATCGAAGCTGGTCAGCTTTCGTTCGTACCTATCACGCATGCGCCTTATTGATTCAATTGGAACATCGTGAGTATTCCTATCAGCAAGCTGCTCGTCGGACAATCCCGCATCGTATAGGTCGACTATCTCAAGCTTGTAGTTTTGAGTGATACACATGATTGCGTATGACTGAAGCTCCCACTCCTGCGTGAAAGTGTTCGCGACCGAGATCACAGGCACCTCCAGCGCCATATCACGCAGTACCAAAGTTTGGCAGTACTCATGTGCTTCCGGCAATCGAGTAGGGTCGAAATTGTACTGGCCATTGCCCAGCAGATAGAAGAAGTCATCTGCTGCGTAGCAATGCTTACCCGCCCACTTCTTCCCCAGCGTGGTCTTTCCTGAGCCTGGAAGGCCCCTTATCAAAATCAATCTCATTTTGCTGTCTCCTTTGCACAGTAGTTGTGCAGTTGCTGTGGAGTCCAGAACTCCATCCAATCGAGGTTCATACCCTCGTACTCAGAAATGACTTCGCTTTCACACTTTGAGATCCTGTCCCACTCTTCATGGAAACCTGAGTGCCAGTCGTGCCACGCGAAACCAAAGCACGCCAGAATTAGCGCACATCCTATGGTCGTTAGAATTTTCTCCAACATGTTTTACCCTCCTAAGACATGAAGAGACATCCTCTTCAAAACTCTTATGCCCGAAAGCAGACAGGGTTTTGCAATGTGGAAGACGCATAAAAATTTAAAAGGCAACCTGCTTCGGCACTCTCTCCGAACGGTACTCTAAAAGAAGACCGTTAACGCAGAGGTGTTCCATGGAACTTTTAAAAAGGAGAAAGGCGTTATCTAAATTATTAATCTTGCTTACCGTTATTGTGGTATCTGGAGCGGTGTCTTGCTGCTCACTCGGGCATAGAAATGTTTCCCGAACAGGGGTTATGAGCGCGCACGATTCTTTCGTGTTCATACTCGCCAAAAACTATACAAAGCGATGCATGGGCCAGACCTGTGCTGAGAAGGTCCTAACAGGATCAGGCTCTGGGTTCTCAATCGCTGTCACCAAAGACTACACAATTGCCGCTACAGCTGGGCACTTATGTATGCCTGATGAGGGCACCTATAAACAAGAGTTCACAGCAACGGCGCTCGGTGGCGAAACTTATCCGGCTATAACTTTGTTCATGTCGCCAGAGACCGACACCTGCATCATTGCGATCAAGGGTGTTAATGTGAAGCCTCTAAGAATATCAAAGTCTGATGTTTCTAGAGGAGACAAAGTGTTTGCGATGGGCGCACCGTTTGGCCTGTTCGACAATGAAATGGTAGCAAAGTTTGATGGCTACTTCGCCGGACCTACAGAAAGCGTAATCCCAAAAGGTGTACCTGGCTCAGAGCTGCGCCTATTTGGTTACTCAATACCAGCTAGACCAGGAAGCTCAGGCGGACCAATACTTAATCAGAGAGGGGAGGTTGTTGGCATGATTGTAATGGCTCACCCGATGTTTGAGCACTTTGCCTTATCGCCCAGACAGGATGAGTTGAGGTTTGTACTGAACTTGGCACTTGTTGCCGCTCGAAGCCTATAGCTAAAAAAAGGGGGGTCTAAGCCCCCCTTCTATTAAACCGCATCCGACTCGGGATGGGATGGTCGTCTTGAATCCATAGAATACTCGATAGATTCTTTGATATCGAGAGAGGTCCATACGGTCCTACCTGTCATATCACAGAACCTTTCTCCGCCATACATATCGATTGCCTCTTCCATGAGACGTTCAAGCGCATTACGACCCTCAGCGCAGTGTATCAGACCGCTTGGTATTACTTGCGATTCAACCAACATGCTTGTCATTGAGATTAGACCATCTCTGATGACCTGAGACTTGGTTCCGCTGAAGACCGTATCATGAGTGCCATATCCGTACTCGCCTGATGGGTCGGTAGTCCACCCCCATTGACGACCTCGAAAGAACGCTATCGTCAGGCACTCTTTCTGACGATTAACATTTCGACCCCTAAGGGAACCACTTGGGGGACGCCAGCCCCACCTATTATCATCTGGGAGTGTTTCAAACTCATCCGCTTGAATATACTCCGTATCATAAGAGTTCCATTCAAATCGGACCATTGAGCTGCATTCGCCTTCGCCGCGCACAATGTATGTTATTGAGGCCTCGTTGTTATGAGGCTCTTTGCCCGATACTGCATCAATATTAGTTACGTTCAAGTGACGCGTTACTCCGCCGGAAATGTTGGTGCGCATAGCACTCTCCTTATTACGTTAGCGAAAGGGATATCCTTCCTGCACAGTTCTTATCCCAATAAAGTAGGTCCGTTTTGCACGTAAAAAAGGGGGCGGCTTTGCGCCCCATAGTTTTACTGCTGAGTAATACTCAGAACTCGAACTTTGTTTTATCTGCGTAGCACATAAACTTCATCTTAGGACGATTAGGGTGACCCGGAGGAAACTTCGCATATTGAGAAGCGATATCCTTCAGGTGTAGCCCGTACGTCCCTCTTGTCGCATGTGCCAACCAAGCAGCAACGCTACCTTTATTTAAGCAATATACGTCTGCTGATGTATTGGCACCTCTATGAAAGGCGGTCAAGCAGGCATTATTGCGGAGGGTCGGTAAGCACTGTTTCGTACCATGGTATAGAGCCATGCTCTCAGCACTCAGTTTAAGCTTCATCACACGTTTGGCCAGAACGAGACATATCTGCAATGCGGCTTGGTAAGATGAAACAGGATTGCCACCGAAGTGAGAATACGTAATACCGGGAAAATTCATACAACCATCTGTTGGCACGGAAAGAATACCGAAGGTGGTGAATGGAGTTCCCTTACTACTCACTGTGTTTGACTGGTAAGCGTCATGGTAAACAGTCCTTACTGCATGAGTGCCAGTAAGCATGGTGCCCAAGATTTCAGTGAAAACAGTAGCACGAGCTGAACCAGTTGCATACGGTGTTAGAGATCCATCCTTCTTAAAGTAAAGGTAGCTGTCATCAACACCGTATTCTCGATCCTTCCACTTAATGAAATCTCGCATACTCTCTTCGATATCCTTGATCGCTTTCTTAACGTCAAGCTGACCTCTTGAGAGAACCAACTTAGCCAATTGGCGCTGGTCCAAAGAGCCAAGCTTTTTATCGAGCCAGAGTTTCATCTTACGGCGCTCGCCCCTATGTATGTTGGGGACTAGAACATCGTTCGGTCTTGGCCCAGGCTCCCTCCCTCTCATGACTGTGACCATGTGGTAAGAGATTCCTGTGCTGTTGCGAATAACTTCCCCAACTGTGTACAGATTGTCGACGCTTATCGCGTTGCAGAAGTCCATGTGGGAAAGGTTGTATGGGGCGGCTTTACTAACAAGCCTCGCCGCGTCACCAACATAACCCTTGATGCTACCGATTCCTGACTCTTTCTCGTCGGAAATGTGTGACATGTTCTTATGCAGTTGATCAACTAACGATTGGTCGTAATCGACAGCGGTGATATCTACGTTTGGTCGATGCAACCATTTCTCTGGGTGACGCGTCAGCGGGTACAGAGGACGGTTATGATCAGACTCTCTTGGGTACATAACATCGATCACACCCTTGAGCGTCCTGATGTCACCGCCGTGACCAGCTAAGACATAAGCACCCTTTATTTCCTGATTAATTTCTTTCATCAAATCAATTGCGTAGCTCCACGCAAGCGCTCTGACCATCTTCTTGTTCGGGCTGTCACCCTTGTAAGACGAAACTTCAGTCATTTACTTGATTACTCCTAAGCTCACAGCTTCCTTCCGTTCTTCTTCTGTTAAGGACTTACGACCTTTATTTTTGATCTTTGAGCGAAGCTCACGCGCACGCTTTTCCTCGTGCCAGATCGACTCGAATGTGAGTGTCATCTTACTTCTCCCTATGATCATCGGTTCTGTTGTTTGGTTCATCGTCAGAGCGCTTTTCCACCTGCACACTGTAGTACAATTGTGGATTCAGCAGGCGCCTACGCTTATACTCTTCCCTCGCTTCCATCTTTGATTCGTAGATTTCCTCATACTCAGGATTTTCTGGTATTTCGTCTAGCCACCTTCCAAAATTTATGTAGGTGAGGACTTTGTATTTACCCATCTTCCACCTCCACTATTTCGTGGTAGTTTTGTGGGTTCAGCAGGATCCTATGCTCTAGCTCTTCCATCGCTTCCGTCTCTGATTCGTAGATTTCCTCTTCCTCAGGTTCTGCTGGTATGTAGCTGAGGACTTTGTACTTATTAGGCATTCACTCTCCGGTGTTTGGGTTGTAAGAATAAAAAAGGAGAAGCATTTGCTTCCCCAGGAGGTATAAGTACTCATTACTGAGTAATAAGGTGGGCATAAAGCGCCCATTGGTGACCAGACGTCTACTGATTAGACATCAACTTGAACATGAAGACTGTCTCCTTCTGTCCAAATCTGACGTAGCCACCCGCGAAGCCCTTCTTACTAGCCATGTGCCTAGCGACGGACCTCACGTCATCTTCAAGAAACCCTTTGTATGTTAGAAACCGAATATTCCTCGCCACAATATTCAGGTTGCCGAACATATCTAGAGTTCCTTCTTTGAGAGCAGATTCGATCTGCTGGTCCAGGTAGAACGCGATTCGAAAAACGCGAAAAAGCTGAAACCTACTGGGATTACCACCAAGCTGCCCAAAGTATTGGTAGAGTATTATCCCAAACGTTAAACATGCCGCTGTGGTTAGTATTGCCAGCACTTACTATCCTATGTGAATGGTGTACTTACTCTTCTTGGTCATCTCTTGGACATAGATGTTTGCAAGTTGAGTGATTATTTGTACGGTCACTGGGACGACTACGCCGGCGAATATTAGTTTGGCAACTTCTTTGTACTGCATGTCTGCTCCTATATTATTACGGTTAGTGTTGAAAGTTACGTTTTCAGTCGGTGCGAGGATACGACCAATGTGCTTATACCAACTAAGATACGACTTCTGCGCTCAAGGAGTCCTGCATGCGTCCAGTAGTCGTTCGTAATAGCCGAATACCTAAACTCGTCAGTTGGTTCTTTCCGGTCGCGGGTATAACCCTGTGGCCCTTCATTTTTATACGTGAAGGCTGTGATACGCCGAGGCTGATAAACCACGAGTCAATACACATAAAGCAGTACAATGAACTGTTTGTTGTAGGGTTTTTAGTGTTGTATATTTATGACTGGATACACGGACTGATAAAGTATCTGAGCCCTTATAAGGCCTACCGACAAATACGCTTAGAGCAGGAGGCCTACATGTTTGATCAGGACGCCGACTACCAGCATTCTCGTGCGGCTTTCGCTTGGAGGGATTTTTCTGTATGAGCTTGAGCACCAAGATCACACTCAATGAGGTGACAGATGCCCATATCCAGTAGTGAAATAAGTAACATAATCACCGGCCAGGTCGGGATGTTTTCAGCCTCAGCCCAGTATGCTCAGGCAATATCATCTCAGTATGGGTTTCAGGCTGGTGGTAGTGTAGGTATCCAAGATCCAAGAGACTTGCGCTCTGGTCAGGAGCTTCAGGCTGCGGGCATCGGCGCAGCAGGAGCAAAGGCTGCTTCATACGCACCAGCCGCTTTGGCCGGTGCTGCCATGTTCAACTACGCGCCAAGATTCTTGGACCCATTCACCCAAGGTGCCCACATGGTCCACATGGGGTACCGAGGCGCTGGTATGGCCGGCGCTATCGGTATGGGTGTAGGTGCTGCTGGTCTTGTTTTTGGCGCTGGCGCTGCAATGAGCGCCTTCACGCAACCAATGATATCAGGAGCACAGAACAGAGGGCTTCTTAACTCGCAAATTGGTGGCATATTTCCAAACATGCGCTCCGGCGGCATTAACATGCTCGCGCAACAAGTGGAGGCTATGCACAGGCAGGGCATGGGCTCAATCCGAGAGCTTGCCACTTTGATGCAACAAGGCGCGGCCACGGGAGCACTTGATACAGGCTCGCTCTCTCAGTTCTCGACCTCATTCAGAAAGCTGGTGTCCAATGTTCGCCAGGTAGCCAATGTACTCAACAGTTCTATTACAGAGGCATCACAGGCAATCTCATCAGTAAAGGCCATCGGCATAGGCAGCGACCAAGCAGTGTCTTTCCTCGGAGCAGCCAGAGGCATTGGTCAAGCGGCGAAACTATCACCCGGTCAAATGATGGGTGTCGCAAGCCGTGGATCGCAGTTCGCCTTCAGTGCAGGAATAGAGCGTGAGACAGGTGCGATGGGTGCCATGGTCTCTGCTGGTATATACAAACTGGCACAGCGCGACCCAGAACTCAATATCGACCAACAGTCTCAGTCTAGATATACACAAGCAGCGACGAGATTCCTGCTGAGTAGGCGTGGAAGAACAGTATTAGGCGCAATGATGAACCGTGACGGAGAGTTCGATCAAGAACGAGCGTCTCTGATTGCCCAAGGGTTCTACACTGGCGACCAACTTCGGGGCATGTACAAGGAGAACATCAACAACCGGCAAATGCGTCGGCACCTCCGCAACAGAGGGACAGAGATTGCTGGGGAGTTCATCTCTCAATTTGGACCTGAAGCCATCTCTGGTTCATTGGAGGCTCTCACTCTTGGTAGCAATGAGGACGGTGTTGGCCGAGACACCGAGATGCTTCAACGTTCACTCACTGGTCTAAACAGAAGAGACATTCAGAGCATGAGACAGCTCGCTGCCTCTGCTCCCATGTTGAAGCAACGCTTGATTGATGAAGCACGCCGTGGTTTTGAGGAAGGACAGCTTCGGGTGTCCGCCACCAAAGCGATGGGCATTGCCTTCGATAAGATGATCAAACCCCTCAAGGACCAATTCCGAGACTTCGGTGCGAGAATGACCGAAGCCGCCTCGCAGGCGATGGAAGACGTTACCACTGAGTTTAGTGGTAGAAAGAGACCACAAGCGGACTTTGCTGGGTACAATGATTTCCTTAGGACGCGTAGCGCAGGACAACCCCTCCGGGACTTTTATTCACTCGGAGACCCTCAGACGCAGCTGCAACTTGGCAGGATGCCAGGAAGCGCGAGTGGTGTAGCGGCTTTCGCAAACTACCTTCCATCAGGACTTAGGCTGGGCGCCATGCCTGAAGGCACAAGCCTGACAGATTTGCCAATGGCAGGCTTTGGAACACTAGACCCAATGGATGGTGTTGCTGTCGGCGGTGTAGGTCTAGCGTCTGCGATTAGGTTCGGGCCTGGCAATCGAAACATCATCGGGCATACTGGCACACTGCTGCGCGGAATGGGCACCGGACTTAACAGACTCGCAATGGGTGACCTTCCTGGGATGAGACAGCTGGGGCTTATGCATCCTGGAGGCATTGCAAACCCGAGATACGCAGCGATGGGATTCACTGGCATCGGCACTGCGAGAGGTATCCCGAGACTTGGCTCCGCCGCTTTTCACACAGCAGGATTCTTGACACAGGGCCTCGGCAGGGTTGCAGGCGCCCTTTCACTACCCCTTATGGCCTACGGCATGTTTAATATGGGCGGGATGTCGGAGAGGGCGCTCGGATACCGAGGCGTAACCGAAGGGGCCATTTCGGGTAATAACGCTAGTTTGATACGTGGGCTCAAGGACATCGGCGTTCTCGATGACACCCACCTGTCCATGAAGGACATAAGAAACCCGTTTGAAGACCCCGAAGGAATCCCTGTTGGTCTTGGGACTACCGACGCCAGCGGTGGCATTGGAACTGGATACCAGCCATTCCTTTCAGGAGCGGGTAGAGAAAGACTGGAACAGCTCTTCTCTACTGGTGGTGTTGGAAGGGCGATGGACGAAGAGTTCATGGAGACCCTCAGAAAGAGTGATTTCGGTTTCGCGAGCGATGGCGCTAAGCGAACAGATGACTCTCTTATGATTGCCGATCTTAAAGACCGCATAATGGCAACACAAGAGAGCTACAAGGATGCTGCCAGTAAAGACAAAAGCCTTCAGCGACTCACTCCTAAGATAAGGCTGGACACGGTCAACCAAATTTTCAAACAGTTCAATCTTGGAGACTCATCAGCTGCGGCACGTTTCGCCATTAGAAACCCCCAGCTACTCGGAATGGATACTGACTTTGAGTATGCAAGAACGGGCAAATTAGGGACGCCTCTTGCAAACCGAAGAATTGCAAACAGACTTATGCAGGATGTCGAAGCGGCGGATTATAAGTCTCTAGGTTTTAGCTCCGAAGATAAGGCGGCTGAGAAGCTAGCAAAAGTAAACGCGAGTATGTCAAAGCTAGTTGGTGGCAAAGACTCGGAGCGGGCTGCCGCGATAAAGAACTACGGTAGTCTTCTTCACCAACCGGGTAATGCACTGGCCATGTTCGATGCTCAGCAGGCCTTTCTCAGGGGAGACGAGGACGAGGCGCGCCACCTTGTGAATGAAGCACTCAGCAGAACTGACCTTGCTGACGGTGAGATTGATGTGCTTAGAGACAAGCTCATGGACGGTGGGTTAAGTAACCAAAGGGGCGAGGATGGAAACCTTCTTAACCAGTTCGCCGCTGATGTGGAGGAAATCGCTGTATCCGCAGACCCAGCCTATGCGGGCACAGGAGTCTCCCCAGCTATCGGAATGAAGCGAAGGCTTCAAAGGTATGAAGCTCACAGAGCTTACTCTAAACAGTACACGGGAGAGAATGAGGGTAGCACACTATTCGGGCTTGAGCAGGGTAGACGAGTACTTGGCATCAAGGGCATCGATTCACACGCAGACCTGCTAAGGCTACAGAGCACCGACCCAGAAGCGGGCGAAACTCATGTCGAGAACATGGTCAATCGCCATATTGATGAGCTTGGAAAGATGCACGCTAGCGGGAAGGCACCGAGCGACAGAGCGATAACGAACGCAAACTTGGCCCTTGTTAGAGCGGGGTCTGCTGGAAAGGCAATCGCTACTGCAAACGCAAACGCGAACATGGCCTTCCGCGACTATGACAAGTTCAAGGGCAGAAAGGATAGAAACGCGCTTTTCTTGAACAGGCAGGCTCGCCGTATGGGGCTTGACCTGGACTTTACTCAGTTCAAAGACAAGGACGACTTAGCATTTTTACGCGGTGGTGGGCAGAGAGATGGGATGTCCACAGCCCTCGGCGCTGAGCTTAGACAGTTCGGTATGGGACTGATGCAGCTGCGCGGTGTCGATAAACCCAGCACAGATCAGGTCGAGATTGCGGCGGACGAAGTTCTTGACGCGCTCACCGCTCACGATGGAAACGCTACAGAAGCAATCAAGAGGATGAACTCCTATCGACCACCACAATCTCCAACAGCAAGCAAGAGCGCATCTGGCGGTATGCAGCAGCAGGTCAGCCAGTTTTCAACAGCTCTTGAAGGTCTTGTTGGGGCTATAAATGCTGCCAAGGGCGCACTAACGGGGAACCAATGAAACGAGCTGAAGCGGCAGATTTTGTCAGAAACATATTTAACAGATTTCAACAAGGACCAGACGACTACAACCCATTCTCTGAGTTCCAGGGCGAGGACAGTGGTGCGTTTGAGTATTCGACACTAGGTCCTGGTCGAAATGAGGGTATAAAAAACTATTCTTTTGGTCAGACCACTCATGCAATTAGCTTCGTTGATTTCGTCTCTCCTGATATATTTCTAGTGCATCAATCAAAAATGATTGGCTTCTACGTAAAGACCAATAGTTCTGATAGACTAAAGCCTGTTGACCGGCAGGTTAAAGACCTGATTCTACGAGACGCCAACTTCAGATGATTATTACCGGGTAATAAGGGATTATGATGGATACAATTGAGACCGGAAGTCTTGTCGCTCTACGAGAGGAATACGTCAAGATCGCTAAAAAGCGAAAGAGGCGTAAGAGGAAAGACAAAAGGACTTTCCCCATTTCACGTGCCCTGAAGAACGAGAAGTTCATGGGCGGTTACCAAGCCTTAGCGCCCGGAATCGCTGGTGCTGCTGCTGGTGGAGCCTTAGGGGGGCTCAAAGGAGCACTTATTGGTGGAACTGGTGGGGCACTGACTACGGGCATTCTCAATGCTATTCGATCAAGAGCGCTTCTTGGTAGGGCACGGAAGAACCAAAAGGGTATCGGCGGCTCAGAGAAGAAGATCATTAAGGCTTTACGCGCCACCAAGTCCGGTAGAAAAGGTCCCTCCAACCCTATTTCAAGAGCCTTGACTAGTGTTCCAGGGCTGGCTGCTTTGGGAGCGACTCCCGGATTGGCTATGGCGGCGTTCGCTGCGGCAACAAAAAGGGGCAGGAAGGATCTTATTTCAAATCTCCTACTAAGTGGCGGAGTCGCTGGTGCTGGTGCTGGCCTTGGTGGCGGAGCAGCTGCTCTTAGCCGTGTATTAAACGCTCGTGGTCTCCGAGGAGAGAATCGTACTGGTCGAAAGAAGAGTTACAGCCAAGGTTTATTCAAGGACGATACGGCACAGACCAGAATCCTGAAAGCTCTCAAGAAAGCTAAGGACTAGTGAGTACAATGAATGCTCTGGAAAAGATCGCGGCTAAGAAGAAGTTAACCAAGAAGGTGCTTGAAGCTCTTTTGGGCAAGAAGCCGCGTGAGATTAAAAATATAACCACTGCACTTGGCGCAGCTGGCGGTGTATATCCGGGGTCACAAGTAGGAGCTGTGGCTGGCCTTCTTGGGGGCCTTAAGTACCAGGAACTCCTTAAACCCGGAGCGACTATCAAGGATGACATCAAGAATTCCTTCCAATATGGCCTTGGAGGAGCTATGACCGGCTACCTGGGTGGCGCGGGTGCCGGTGCCGTTGGTGGCGGTGCTCTTGGAAGGCTTATCGGTAAGAAGATCGATAAGGCGCGGCTCGCTAAGTACAAAGCCAAACGCAACAAAAGGCTTGCAATAGGTGGCGGAAGCGCCGCTGGCCTTGCTGCACTACTCGGTGCAAAAAAGAAATCATCCAAAAAGGGGAAGTAACGATGAGCGCAAAACAATCAATTGCAGAGATGATCGCTGAACTGGAGCAAATCTTGGCTGACGCCGAGAAGCATGACCGTGGTGTTGACGCTGCGGGAGCGCGTGTGCGAAAACAGCTCATGTCAACCAAGAAGGACTGCGATGCTGTCCGTAAGTCAATTCAAGAAGAGCG
>MDTG01179417.1_pt1 | contig 40311 bp, 36 predicted proteins | sample 811421 | NCBI WGS metagenome assembly MDTG01 (sample SAMN05326645, study PRJNA326480) | marine metagenome | isolation source: seawater | place: Pacific Ocean: South East | collected 2011 | reverse complement strand
TAACAAATAGTTTATTTGAGAGTATTAAGAATATTTTATATCTTTTTTTATGGAGAATATCTGAGTTTGTAGGAGGTTTAAGTGATATAAGAGATACTTTTAGAAATACATCTGATGTATCTTTTTTCCCTTTTATTATCAGAGTCTTAACAGGATTATTTTATTTATATCCATTAAATTTACTGGCTTTCGTATCCTTTTTTGTAAATAGAAAAAGAATTTTTGATTCAGGTCTATGGATAATTTTATTTGCTTCATTTTTTGCGATTTCTCCAAGTCTTTTAGGAGTAGCAAATAGTAGGTATTTAATTATGGTTTTCCCTCCAATATTAATTTGTGCTGCCAGTTTAATAAATATTTTCTTTAAAAATAATTTAGTTAAAGTATAGTTTCAAGATTTCAGACTCAATTCTTACTTTGAAGAGGTAAAATTCTTTTTCTATATTTATTCAGTTTTAACATATCGAGATTTAATAATTCAATTAATAAAGCATATTGCAAAAATAAAAAAGAATCATTAAGGTATCTTTGTTCTATTTGTCCTAAATATATACAAATCATACTATCAATAAAAATAAATAATAATCCTGAATTTATAAGTATAAAGTTTTTCGATTTGTATTTAATTTTGATTCTTATTGCTAAAACTAAAATTATTAATCGTGTAAAAAAGTTTGTGAGTTTTATCAATATAGGTTTAATTACATTAATAGAGAAATAATTATTTGGAATATCAGTTGGTAATCCGCCACTATAAAGTGGTCCTAAAACAATCCATATCAACCTTTTTATATTATTAAAATTATCAAATAATATATTACTTCTAATTACTTTTGCTTGTTTGGATGCAAGATAAGCAGTTTCTTCCTCTTTTAGAAACTTATCATTTTTTATTGCCATTTCTAGATCTTTATTTAAGGCCCATTCTGGAGGCCTTATCTCATTTGCTCTTTCAGATAAATAAGGATAAATTCCTTTTGGTAAGTCATATGTATTTATAGTCCATGATTTAATCCAATCTATTATCTCGGGCTTTATGTAACTATCTTTATTAGCAAAAAAAGTTTCTCTTACAGGTGTTAGTCCTAGTGAAATATTCCTAATTGACCAGAAGGAAAGTAAAAAAGAAGAACAAACAAAAATAATTATTAATTTTTTTAAAAGTAATAAAAAATTTTTTTTAATAGATAAATCTACATCACCATATTGTTTAAATATAAAGCATATTATTAGAGGGATTATAAGAAAAAAAGAATCATATCTTAAAAGGCTTACTACACTAACTAGTAATGATGCAAAGTATATGTATTTCATCTTCCCTTCGCTTAAATAAGAATCAATTAATAATAGAATTATCAAAGCTATATCTAAAGAGAGGGAATCTGGAAGGAAATACCTTTGCCAACCAATTGCTAGAGGATTTAATAAATTAAGTCCGAAAACTATTAGTAAAGATTTATCTTTTAATTTGTATCTTTTTCTTAAATATAGAGTAATAGCTGAGCAAGTAATTATATGAAAAATATTTTGTAGAAAAAGAATTATATTAATCGGAGATTGTTTAAAAATTTTTACTAACCATATTATTAAAGGATAAATTGGACCATGATCTGTAGTTGTAGGTGTACAGTCTTTTAGATAGGATAAACATCCTCTCGAGTATAGATTTTCAGAAATAGTTAAAATATCTATCCCATCTGGAGTAATGATTGGGTTAAAAATTAAATAAATGTAAATGCTAAATCCGATAGAGGATAATAATATTCCTGAAAAATAATTAATTTTAAATTCTGAAAGGTTTCTCAATTTAAATTATCCTGCGAAAGTTTGAATATATAATTTTTTAGTATAAAATTTGTTTTTATATGAAAATTGATTTTTTTATTAAAAGTTGTAAAAAAAAAGAACTACATTTATAAGAAAATTATAATATTTAATCAAAGAAAACACTATTAATTGTAATTATTAAAAAAAATAAATCATTTATATTAAATTTATTTTTAATTTTTTTTTCTATGGTAACTAGTGTATCATTAGTGAATTTATTTTTAATTTTTTTGATCCCAAACATTAAACAAGCGAAATTATATAAACGTAGTATTCTCAATTATATTCCACCTATATCAAGATGGAGTTATCCAGATTATGGTAATAAATTATTCGAAGAAACAATTTTTTTAGTTGGGGATAGTTATGTTGAGGGAATGGGTGATGATTATTTGCAGAATATCTATAATTATTCTTTAGGACATTATTTAAAAGATAAATTAAAGTATAATTTTGAGTTAGTTGCTAATAGTGGATCATTTATAAATTTGCAACTTCTTTTTTTGGAGAATAATTTAAATAATGCTTTCAATAATTTAGTCAAAGAAAAAAGAAAGATTATCATCTTAGCTTTTTTTTATGAAGGAAATGATTTAGATAATTTAATTTCCAATCCTGGTCTGGAAAATAACTTTAATTTAAAAAGAAAAATTTATCTGAACAAAAACTTTCCAATTTATTATTTTTCTAAAGGATTTCTAAGGTTGAATATTAAACCTGTATTCAAAAAAATTTTTGGGAAGAAAAATACTTTAAATACTAATGTATTTGGTATTAATAATGTCTGTATAAATGCTGAGTGTAGGAAATTTCCTCCATTACAATCAGCTTCTCCTGAATTGTCAAAAGAATTAATTGATTATTCTATTGAAAATACTATTAACGGTTTAAAGAATTTTAAAGATAAGTATAATAGCGAAATATTATTAGTCTATATCCCTTCACCTGGGACAATATATTCACCAGTAAAATTTTATGCTCAAACTTATATTACCAACAAAAAGTATATTATCGTTAAAGGTGATAAAAATAGAGAGAGATCAGCCTATATAAGACAAAAATTAAAATCTGGACTAATTAAATTTAATATAGAGATGATAGATAGTTCTGATCAATTAATTAAGTTAGCTAAACAAAAATTTATTCATGGTATAGTTGATCCTAAACATTTTAATAAAGAGGGTTACGAAGAATTGGCATCTTTTATAATTAGTAATAAGAATTATTTAAGGAAATAATAATTTTTAAATAAATTTTTCACAATTAAAGCTTTTGAACTTAATCAGAATAAATAAAAAAGAAATAATTATTGTCCTAATAGTCTTATTTTTTTGGGTATTTGTTCAATTTATATATGGAAGTGATCATACCAGACTAGCGGATCAACAATTATACATTAGTGACCCAGAAAGAAATTTTGGATTGCTTTCCAATACATTTATCACACTAAATATATATAGATTTTTTAGGATATTTTTGCCAGGGAAATTAAGTACAATAGTACCCATTTTATTCACATCAATATTTCTATTTAGGACTATCAAACCTTTTTATTTTTATCTTCCAAAAGATCGTAAATTGATTTTATTTTCAATATTCTCTATGCCCCATTTTTGGATATGGCAATCAGCAGCATCTAAGGAAGCTTTAATGATTCCAACAGGCTTAGTTCTTGCATTTTATTTCTCTAAATATTTATATCAGGAAATCACTTTAAAAGAAAAAATCTTTATTTTAATTAGTTTTATTTTGATATTTTTAATTAAACCTCAATTTTCTTTAGCTTATCTTTTTATTGGATTATCTTTATTTATTAAAAAGAAATTTTCATTAGTAAAAGAAATAAGCAAATTTATAAAGTTATCATTTAATTATTATTATTTCTTATGGATTTTAAGTTTTACTTTTTTATCAATTTTAATAATAAATTTTTTTAAAAATGTATTTATTAAAAATCTCGAAGCAATAATGTTTATTACCCAGTTACATTTATTGCAGAATAGAAATGCAAATACATCAAGATATGATTTTAATTGGCAGACTTATAGAGATTTCTTTGACAATATGATTTGGGGTATCCCAACATCTTTTTTGGGATTCAAGCCGAACGAAATCTTAGGCAACTATTTATATAGTTTGATTTTTATTGAAGGATTAATTTCTATATTAGTAATTTTTACTATCCAAATAATTTTAATAAAAGTATGCATTAAAAAAACAAATATTAGATTTGTGTATTTCCTAGGAATATTACCTGCAATACTAATAATAATGACTATTCAGTATTCAGTCGGTATTTTTAATGCAGGAACAGCTATAAGATATAAGCAAAGTTTAATGCCAATACTTATTTATTTTCCGCTTTATTTAATTGAGTTTCAAAAATTAAGAAACTATTTAAAAATATAATAAAAATAAATTTTAATTATTTTTCTGCAAAATAATTATAAATTTCTTCATATTCATTAAACATTTTCTCGAATGCAAAGCTCAACGAGTGATTAATAGCTTTATTTGGTAAAGATTCAAATGAATCTAATCTGGAATAATAAAAATAAATTTTTTTAGATAATGACTCTTCATTAAGTTCATTAATTAAAAATGCCGCTGAGCAGTTATTTAAGACTTCGTTTAAACCATTAACATTATTAGCAATTATGGGTATACCTGCTGATAATATCTCAACAGCAACAAGACCAAAACCTTCCCATCTTGAAGGTATTAATGCCAAATTAGAATTAAGATCTTTTTTATCTATTTCATTTTCGAAACCATGAATTTTTACAATATTAGTTAACTTAAGTTCCTTAATTAAATTCTCAAGTTTCTTTCTTTCTTTTCCCTCTCCATAAATATTATATTGTTCTATTATATTCCTACATAAATTAACAGCTTTTATAGATATATCAAATCCCTTCTGAAAAGTTAATGAACCAATTGAGATAATCCTTAGTTTATTTTTGTATTTATTAACTTTGTAAGAATATTTAAATTTTCTTGAGCCATTATAAATAACTTTACTTATATTATTTTTTAAAGGATACTCAAGCCATCTTTCTAACTCTATTTTTGTACTTTTACTAATACATACTATGAAATCATATCTTCTATATATAAACCTTTCCAAGAATTTAAAAATATAAAAATTCCTTCTTTTGTTATGTGTATTATGCTCTGTATATATTTTAATAGTGTTTCTATTAGAAAGTATTGCTGTAAAAAATAAAGGCCAAGTTAGATGAGAATGAAGTATTAATTTTGAATATTTAGATCTTAAACAATTTAATCTTCTTCTTAAAAGAAAGAAATTTCTTAAATCCCTAGGATTATATTTCCCTAGTAATATCTCCCATTCAAATAGTTTTATATTGTTTGGATTAGAAAAATAAATAATATAAGAGTTATAGTTGAGTCTCTTTAACTTTTTTGCAATTTCCCTACCTAAAAATTCAGCTCCACCACCATCAGGGGAAGTTAAAATCTGAATGATAGCTTTATCTTTTTTCAAATTTTTAATTTTTAATGAATTTTTTTAAAAAGTAATAAATTTTATAATAAATTGCAGCTATATAATGCCTAATCCAAATTAAATTTATTGGAAAAATATCATTATCCTTCCTTGATCTATAATTTTCTATTGCTGATAAATAACCATTACACTTATTAGTGCTTATTCCGCTAGTCCCCATTAATGTAATTAATTGATTTATAAATATTGCTTTTTTATTATGCTTAACAATACTTCTTAATAGTAATTCATAATCACCTGATATTTTATAACTGTCTTTAAAGAATCCTACTTTTTTGAAAATATCCTTGTTATGAAATGTTGCTTGATGACATAAACACATCTTTTTTTTGATTTCTTTTTTTAAATTTAATATCTTTTTGCCAATTATATTTTCATCAGCTATTACTTTACCGTAGATAATATCTGTGGATTTAGGAATTTTTTCTGTGAATTCACTAAAGTTCTGGAAAATATTTTCATTAACTATCAAATCATCTGCTCCTAGAAAAAGTATCCACTCTCCATTCGCATAATTAAGACCTTTATTCCAGGCCTCATAAATACCTTTGTCTTGCTCTGAGCAAATTAATTTAGATCTATTATCTTTTTTAATAAATTCTAATGTCTTATCTGTGGATCCTCCATCAACTATTAACCATTCGAAGTTTTGATAGGTTTGTATGGCTAGAGAATGTGAAAGATATGGTAACTCTCTGGAGGCATTTAATGTTGATGTAATTACTGTAATTAATGGATTTTGCATCTTATAAGATTCGGAAGTGATAATAGTTCATCAGAATTTGTTCTCCATAATTCCCAAAAATGAGTACCTATTATTATGGTATCTTCAGGTTTTAAATTGCTTTTTATAATATTATCAATTAAATTTTTTAAATCTTTAGGAGTATATGCAATAAAGGAAGGGTATTCTTCAGTATTTTTATATTTTAATTTTCTAATTATTCGCCTTTCTTTTTTACCAATTAATGCTAAAAAAGAAGATCTAAGAAAATGATCAAAATAACAAAATCTAAGGGGTCTTTCATTTGGCCAATTTGAGAAGGCAGTGAAAATCCTCTTAAATCCAGCATCAACAATTTTATAAAAGTTTTTCTTGCTTAATATATTATTAGGCGGGGTAAAAGTTTGAACATTTACTCCGAATATTTTTTCAATTGTTTCTTTTGCGCGTTTAATTTCCGAGAACTCAATCTCATCTTTAAATTCTCCATAACCTTTATGTCTTACGCCATGCATAGATAACGTAACGTTTTTATGTTTTAATAAAGTTCGAGCCTTTTTAATAAAAGAATTATTAACAGAAAAATCTAAATCTATATTATTATTTGAACCTGTTTCGGATTGAGAGCATGGGAAAGGTACGACAGAGATAACTACTTCATCATAATGTTTGGAAGCTTCAAAAAAAATATCTAAATCTTTATGATTACAATTTATATTTAAGTCATCATCTCTAAGTATTATTTGAACCATTTTAATAATTCTTTTCTTTGATTTTTATATAATTTTAGTACATTATGTTTTATTTCTATACTATCTTTAATAGATAAACTCATCTTTAAAGAAGTTTCAATAGTGTCTGCTAAATCTTTTGGATCACTTGAAATAGAAAATTTAATATATTTAGAAAACATACTATTTTGCAATTCCTTAATCGGAATACTTATTATTTTTAAATTGTTTAGCAAAGCTTCTAAGATTATTAAGGGAAAATTTTCTGTTTTTGAGGTTATTACAAGAATCTTTCCTTTTTTATAGTAATTCCCAATTTCTTCATTTTTGATGTTACCCATAAATTTAATTTTTGGATTTTTATTATTGTTTATTTTTTTTATTGTCTTAGATACTTTCTCTTTTAGAGAACCATTACCAATAACAATAGACTTCCATGAGATATTTGTATTTTTTAAATATTTTAGTGACTCTAAAAAAAGTAAAGGATCCTTTATTGGTTCTAATCTCCCTATCCATAATATATTTGGTTCTATATTCAGATCTTTTTTATTATTCTCTATATTTTCTTTATAAATAATTTTCCTAGTTAAAAAAGAAGAAGGAATTAAAAAAGTTTGTAGTCTCTCAAATTTTGGTTTTTTACTCATTTCATAGGAGTTACCCCAGAAGAATAAAATAGATTTTGATATTCTAAAAATCCTTAGTGCTAATTTATTAGTTTTACCATGTATATTATGAACGGTTTTTTTATATTTTATTAGAGAAATTATTGATGCTGATAAAGACCTGCCAGTGATGATTATTAAATCTGATTTTAAAATATATTTTATATTTCTTAAATAAAAGTACAATTCATCAACTTCCTCCATAACTTTATTTTTAAGGTTTCTTTTTTGAGATTGTATTATACTTTTATTATTTAATTCAGCTATCATTATTACCTTATTTTTTCTATTTTCTTTTAAAAGGTTTTTTAAATATAAATCACATTGCTCGCCTCCACCAGATGAATAATTTAATCTTCTTGAAAAATATGAAATTCTCATAAATATTTTCTACGCTTTAATTAAATGAATAATAATATATTTAATTACTTAAAAATTATTTTTTAATAATTTAGTAAAAAAATAATGCATATAATTTATTAGTAAAAATAATTTTATCCTTAATAAATTGTTTTATTAATAATTGGGAATTAAGTATTTAAAAATTAAATAACGGTCTTTAATACAGTATATTAATGTGCAAGAATATTTGACAATAAATCAATATTTGTATTAGTGTAAAAGGTATTTGAAGAAAGGTCGATGCAAATTACTAATAAAAAATTCTACTCAATTTTGATTAAATTTTTTATTATTTATACAAGCCTATTTTTCTTTATTAATAAAGCTATTTTTGCTAGAGAAACAATTAATTATTTACCTGAAATTAATGAAAAAACTTCTAGCGATAAAACCAATTTTAATCCAAATAACTATCTACTTGATTCTGGTGATTATATTAGCATCAACCTACGAGGATTACCTGAATATAGTGGTGTATTTCCAATAGGTCCAGATGGATATTTATATTTACCTCAAAAAATCAAAACGAAAGCTTCCGGTTATACTTTGGCAGAACTCGAAACTAATCTGTTAGTTGAATTTAAGAAACAAATAATAAATCCAAATTTATTTTTAAGGATTGTGGCCTATAGACCAGTAAGAGTTTATATTCACGGTGAGGTTAGTAGACCAGGTTTCTATACTATTAAGGATACTATGACAATATACGATGACGAAGTAAAAAGTAGAGGTAACCCCATCCCCTCAGCGGGCCCTACTTTAATAAATCCAGTAAAAGGAAGTAATATACTTTCAGGAATAGACTCTTTTTCTTTCCCAACACTTTATGATTCTTTAAAGGCATCCCAAGGTATAAATGCTTATTCAGATTTATCTAAAATTGTTATAACTAGAATTATTAATAATTCAACGGGAGAAAAAATTCAGACCACTGTAAATTTATTGTCTCTGTTTAAAGAAGGTGACCAGTCGCAAAATATAAGGATTTATGATAAAGATATAATTGAAGTTAAAAAAACTTCAAAGCTAATCACTGAACAATTAAGTTTAGTAAGAAAAAGTAATTTAAATCCGGATAACCTTTTTGTCTTTCTTGGAGGAATGGTATTTAAACCAGGCGAAACAATTGTACCAAAAGGTTCTAGTTTAAATCAAGCAATTGAAATTGGAGGTGGAAAAAAATTTTTTACGGGTAAAATAGAATTCCTTAGATTTCAAGGAGACGGTCTAACAGATAAAAGAATATTCAAATATGACAGTAATGCTAAATTAAATAGCTATAGTAATCCTATTTTGATGTCAGGCGACATTATTAACGTAAAAGATTCATTATTCAGAAAAAGTAGTGAAGTTTTAAAAACTGTTACAGATCCTTTTGTAGGAGTATATTCTGTATTCAAATTATTTGGTTTTGATTAATTATTATGGATAAATTTTCAGAAAATATTGAAAATATTCAATCAAGCTTTGAAGATGATTTTTATGAAATAAGTTTGTCTTCGTTTTTTGGAACAATTGTTAGAAATAAGAAGATTATTTTTGCCTCAACTATATTAGGGATTAGCTTTTCAGCAGTATATTTTAATTTTAGGGTTCCTATTTATGAAGGTGATTTTCAAATAGTTTTGGAAGATAAATCAAAAGTCGGATTTCAGAATACCTTGGGTGGATCTCAAATGAATTCGATATTTAATAATAAAATCTTAAATAATGCAAAAAATGATTTGCAAACTACGACAAAAATACTTGAAAGTTCATCTGTCTTAACTCCAATCTACTTATATGTCAAAGAACAAAAAATTTTAAAAAAGGAACCAGAACCTAGAAATTTTAAATCATGGAAAAAAGCTGTTAACGTTAATTTATTAAAAGGAACATCTGTTTTACAAGTTGTTTATACTGATTCAGATATTCAGTTAATAGAGGAAGTTTTAAATAAAATTTCTAAATCATTCCAAGAATTTTCTAGAAGAGATAAGAAAAAAAATAGAGAAAAAACAGAAAGGATTCTTAATGATCAATATAAACAAATGAATAAAAAAACTACTCAGTCTCTAAAAAATCTACAGGAATACTCTATAAATAATTTGTTAGGCCTAGAAGATGGACTACCAGCCTTAAGTACTAGTAATGATACTAGTGGATTTTCTTTAACTCAATCCTCACAACAACAAGGTCTAGATCAAGGAGATTTGAATACGCAATTAAATAATCTATTTACAGATGATGTTAATAATGATAATAAAACTAGATACAAAAGCCACTTTTTAAAACTTCGTATACTTGAAGCAGAATTAATTAATAAAAGTGCTCTTTTAACTAATGATTCTCCTGTAATTAAATCTTTAAAAACTCAAATAAAAGCATTAAAAGATTCTATATCTAGACCTAAAGAAGTTTTACTAGAATATAGAATTTTAAAAAGAGAGGCAGAAAGGAATGAAAAAATACTTGCATCTTTAGAAAAACAAATTTTAGTTTATAAATTAAATGAAGCTCAGAGACCTGATCCATGGGAACTTATATCTAAGCCTACTATTTCTCCAAATCCAATTGGTAATTCTAAAAATATAACGATTTTAATAGGAACTATTATTGGAGCAATGGTAGGTTCTATTTTAGCTTTTATAAAAGAAAGTAAATCTGAATTAATTTTTAATTTAGAAGAATATAAAAAGCTCCTAAAATACGAGTTTTTAATAAATTTACCAATTAATGATAAAAAAGAAACTGTAGATTTAATTAATTTAATTTTAGAAAACTTTAAAGTGTCCTCAGAAAAGAAATCAATAGATATGATTTATTGCGGGCAAATAAGTGATCAGAATGAAGTATTCAATTTTTTAAATAATATATGTAGTCAAATAAAAACAAATTCTCTAAAAGGTTTTAAGGAAATTGGAAAATCAAAAAATATAATTCTTTTAATTATTCCTGGTCAAATCACCAAAAGTGATTTGAATTATCTAAATGAATTTATAAAAATTTCAAAAGTTAATGTTATTGGTTGGATATATATTAATAAATAAGTAAATAAATTTTTATAAATTATTATGATTAAAAATACAGTAAATCTAGTAACCGGGGGAGCAGGTTTTTTGGGCTCTCACCTTATTGATTTACTTATTAATAAAGGAGAAGAAGTAATATGCATTGATAACTACTTTACAGGCAGAAAGAAAAATGTAGAAAAATGGATTGGACATCCAAGCTTTGAATTAATTAGACATGATGTGATTGAACCGATTTATCTAGAGGTAGATAAAATTTGGCATCTTGCATGTCCTGCTTCGCCAATTCATTATCAATTTAATCCTATTAAAACATCCAAAACGAGTTTTTTGGGTACATATAATATGCTTGGCTTAGCAAGGAGAACAAATGCAAGAATATTTCTTGCCTCAACAAGCGAGATATATGGTGATCCTGAAGTTCATCCCCAGACAGAAGATTATTGGGGAAATGTTAATTCTATAGGTATTAGAAGTTGTTATGATGAGGGAAAAAGAATAGCTGAAACTTTAGCTTTTGATTACAATAGGATGCATAAAACAGAAGTTAGATTAGGTAGGATTTTTAATACTTTCGGTCCAAGAATGTTACCTGATGATGGGAGAGTTGTAAGTAATTTTATAGTGCAAGCACTAAAAGGTAATCCTCTTACTATTTATGGAGATGGAAGTCAAACAAGAAGTTTTTGCTATGTTTCTGATTTAATTGAGGGAATATTTAGATTTATGAATAGTGATTTTAAGGGACCTTTAAACCTTGGAAATCCTACAGAATTTACTATTTTGGAATTAGCTAGTCATATTATTAGTAAGGTTGATCCAAAATTAGAATTAGTTTATAAACCTTTGCGTAATGACGATCCGAAAAGACGCAAACCTAATATAGAAAAGGCTCAAGAAAAGTTAAACTGGCAGCCAAAAGTAACTTTATCTGAAGGACTTGATCAAACAATAACTCATTTTAGATCATTGATAAAATAGTTCTTTTTCAATTTACTTTAAACTTTTGCGTAATAGATTTTTATAGAAAAAGACCACAATGTTTTTAGGAAATAAATTCAATATTGTTCTTAAAGAAAAAGCTATACTGAAAAATAAGATATTTTCAGGAGAATATTTTAAAAAAGTATTAAATAATTTTGCTTCAAGCAATATCTTTGATATCCCTTTTCTTCTATCTATTTGTGTATTTATTTTCATTCCAACAAGTATTTTTTTTAGATTCTCACATCTTAAATCCATACTTAAAGCTCTAATCCATAAATCATAATCTTCATAATAAGGAAAATTTCTATATCCTCCATCAAGTTTTTTGATTGAGTCAAACTTAAAACATATTGATGGATGATTAAAAGGATTTCGAAAAGGAAGCATTCTTTTTATTGAAGATTGCTTTAGAGGTAAATATTTAACACTGACTTTGTTTTTGGGGATATCTATAAATTCAAATACAGATGAACTTGATATATCGAGATTTTTAGTTTCCATAAAAATCAATTGCTCTTCTGCTCTCGTTGGTATATTAAAATCATCTGAATCAAATCTTAATATATATTTTGAAGAGCAATATTCTAAGCCCTTTCTAAGTGCTAATCCAAGACCAATATTTTCCTTTAATTTAATAACCTTTATTTTTAAATATTTTATGAATTCCTCCAAAATCTTATCAATATCTATAAATATTGGACCATCAATAACTAGGATTACTCTATATGGTTTTACAGTTTGATTACTCAATGATTCAAAACAAATCTTTATTTCCTCTTCAGTAGTCTTTTCATATATTGATCCAAGAAAATCATATGAACAATTTTTCACTTTAATTACAAATTAAATTACATTTAATTTAAAGATATACAATAATATGAATAATTTCTCTGAATGAATCTAATTAAGTAGAAAATTTAAACAAATTTTTTATTACATTTTTATGGAAAATTTTTTCTGCATATCATCTTATAATAATGATTTAGATTGGTTGAAAGGTTTTAACAACCCTCACTTGATTTATGATAAAACCTGGAATGGTGGATACGAAGATAATAATTCTATATTAAAAGTCCCTCCCTCAAATCTAAAGGAAAGATATCCTGAATTTAATATAATCAAAGGATCATATTATGGATATAACGTAACTGATTATTTAACTTATATAATAGATAATTTCAATAATCTTCCAGAATTCATTGTATTCATGAAGGCAAATACAATTGGCAGGCATGTAAGAGAAGAAACTTTTAGAAAAATTTGTAATAATAAATATTTTACTTGTATAGAAGATTATAAACTTTTTAACTTGAATCAAAATTCAATAAAAAAAAGGAAGGCAATGGTTTCTTGCGATGGTGGCTGGCTAGAAAAAAATACAAGTTGGTATTTAAGACACCATAAACATCCTACAAAGTTTTTTTTATCTTATAATGCATTTCTATCATTTTGTTTTAAGGATCCAGTACTCCCAGACTTTATTAGATTTCCTCCAGGAGGTTGCTATATAGTATCAAAGCACCAGATATTAAAATATGATTCAATCTTTTATAGAAACTTAAGATTATTTTCTGAACATTCAAGAGTTTCAGGCGAAGGTCAATTATTAGAAAGAGCTTTTTATACTATATGGAATTGTAACTTTGAAGTTTCATCAAATATGAAAAAATTAATTAATCCTGATAATTTTAAATTACCCAATCCAAAGATTAAAACTTTTTTTTATTTATTAAGCAAATTAAAAGAAATTAACTTTTTAAATCTCTAAATTATATTTTTATTTATTTGTATATTTTATTAAAGATTATTCCTAATATTAATCGTTGTAATTTTATCCAGATCTTATATATTAATAAATAAGCAAAATTTAATTTTTTATATTTATGCTTTCTGCATAGATAATCAAGTTCTTTCTTTAATAAGTTTTTTGTTTGATCACTTTTATTGATCATAAGATTACTAAATTGATCATCATGTATTTCATTAACTACAAACACATCATTAATATATAAAGGTTTACCAAAATTACTATAAAGCGAATGGTAATAATCAACATCTAATCTCATCCAAGTTCTTTGATCAAACAAAATAGGGTTATTATTTCTTATTACTAAAGAACTAGGAGATCCTATTGTGTTAATTTCTAAAATATTTTTATTGTAAAAAGATATTAAAGGTTTATAAATCTGATTTTTCCTCTTATTGAAATGCAGTGAATTTGAACATGCCCAATTAATTCTTGAATCAACAAGAGAATTGTACATTTTTGATAATGAAAATTTATCAAAAAAATAATCATCTGAAAAAATAATTTTTATCCATTTACCATTGCAATTTTTAATTGCTATGTTTAAATTTGCCTGAATAAATGATGCTGATTTGCCATTTAATATTTTTATACCTTTAAAAAAACTATTCTCGTATAAATATTCATAACAATTCTGAGAACTTATCAAAATTTCATAGTTAGTAAATGTTTGACTCTTTATGGATTTCACACATCTTTTCAACTGCTGCAGTGAATATTTATTTCTATAAAAAAAAGGTATTGCAATTGAAAAAAAATATTTGTATTTCAAACTTGATTCATCCTGTCAGAAATCCAAGTCTTGGGCGTTAAATCAGAAATTATTTCGACAGGAATATGCCTATTAAATTTTGAAACACCTCTTTTTTTAATATATTCAACCATTGAATTAAGACCATCTTCTAAATTAACTTTTGTTCCATAATCCAAAATCTGCCTTGCTTTATTTGAGGAACAGATAGCATGTTTAACTTCTTGAGGCCTCGCAGGTAAATATTTCGGCATACCTTTAAAATCTGTTATTTCGCAAATTTTGGTAGCGAGATCATTAATAGATATAACTTCTTCATCAGGACCAATGTTTATTACATGACCTAAAGGATTATCATCTAAACATGCTGTCATTAAACAATTAAGTACATCTTGTATAAATGAAAAGCATCTCGTTTGCATTCCATCTCCATAAATTATTGGCGGTAAGCCTTGCAAACATCTATTAATCATGATTGAAGCAACATTCCTGTAAGGGTCATCATATTTCTGTCTTGGACCAATAATATTATGAGGTACTAATGTTACAAAATCTATATTATGAACTTTTGCTAGACACTCAAGTGTTTGTTCAGCCGCATATTTTGCAATGCCATAGGGATCTTGAGGCTTTGGAACCATATCTTCTGTAAATGGAATTTCAATTTCCCCATATCTTGCCATGGAAGAACAATTAACTATTCTTTCAACTCCGCAAGATATTGCAGCGCTGAAAACTGAGATGGATGCTTCATAAATATTTGAAGTTACAAAACTTGGTGAGAATACACTTAATCCTTCATAAGCTGTAGCAGCAGTATGTACTAAAATATTGGGTTTAAATTCGTTGAAAATTGTTTTAATTTGTTCACTTCTACAATCAAAAGGATAAAAAATTGCTTCTTTAGGAACATTATCTTCATATCCTCCAATTAAATTATCGTTACCTGCTACCTCATAACCCAAATGAATAAATTCATCCGCTACATGTGATCCTAAAAAACCTGCAATACCAGTTATAAATACTTTCTTCATTGATAAATATTATATTATTTTGAATTATAGTACTTTAATTTCTTAATTTTAATGATTGTTTTTCCATCTTAAAATTTCTCCCAGCTAGGATCATAAATTTTGTCATATATAAAATTATCTGATACAAATATTTTTGGAGAAATGTTTTTATTCTGATTGATAAATTTTGAAAAAATTGCTCCCCAAAAATAAAAAGTACTATTATTAAAAATATGGTGTTTGCATAGTGCTTGAGCTTTAATTCTTTGCCATGAACCTAAATATCCTTTGCTATGAGTTACTAAATGGTAAGGTGAGTTGAATATAAGATTTCTCGTGAATAAATTTTCCTCTTGAACAAATATATAAAAACAAGGATCAATTAATAGACTTTCATAATAAGCTATTACTTTATTAAAATTATCAACGTTTTTAATCCGTTTTGAGGGAGATGAATGGATTAATGGATTCTTGCTCTCTTCATAGAATCTTATTCCTATTGCAACTGAGTTTTTATGAAAGCTGATATTTTTATATAAATCTTCAAATTTATCTGAGTAGATCATCTCAAAGTTAGGCTTGATAAATTTAAAAAGTTCATTAATATTTGTTTTAACAATTTTATAGTCCTGAAAATATCCGTTAAAAATCATATGTTTTTTCTTTATTCGATAAAGATTAATATCTTTTGTATCATCAATTATGCATACATCAAGTAATTTGTTTAGATATGGTAGATATTCTTCAACTGCAATTAAAAAAATGTTAATTAAAGATATTATATGTTCCTTAAAAACTTCTTTATTCTTAAGAGAATAAATCTCTAGTTTTCTATTGTATTTAAAATCTAAAAGGAAGCCTGTTTTCGAATCGATTCCTAAATTCTTAAAGTTTTTATTTTTCTTTAAATCTAAGAACTTTGAAAATTGAAAAAGTTGGTTGCCAAGGCCTCCTTTTAAGATAATATTTTTCATTATTTATATTTAATAGCTTTATAAGTATCTTCAAAAATATCATCTAATGATTTTGTGATTTTCCAATTAGGATAATCTTTTTTTAATTTACTTAGATCACTATAATAACAAATATGATCACCTATTCTTGAAGTCTCTGAATATTTATAATTCATCTTAATATCTGAAATACTTTCAATTTTATTAATCGCTTCTAAGATTGAGATGCTGTTCTTATATCCTCCTCCAATATTGTAAACTGATGAGATCTTAGGATTCTGAGAGAAAAGATAAATAAAATTAGCAACATCGAATGAGTGGATATTATCTCTAACTTGTTTACCTTTATAGCCATTTATTGTATATTCTGTTTTAAATAAATTGCTTCTTATTAAGTAGTTAATAAATCCATGTAACTTTACACCTGAATGAGATGGACCAGTTAGGCAACCACCTCTTAAGCAACAAGTAGGAATATTAAAGTATCTTCCGTATTCTTGAACCAACAGATCAGCAGAAGTTTTGGATACTCCAAAAAGAGAGTGGGTTGATTGATCAATACTTAATTTCTCATTAATACCCTTTTTAAACAATGCACCTTTGTATTCAAATCTAGTTCTAAGTTCTTCTAAATCTAGTAAATTTGGGGTATCTCCATAAACCTTATTTGTAGATAAATGTATAAAAACAGTATCTTTGCAATGAATTCTGACCGCCTCTAATAAATTTAAAGTTCCGATAGCATTAACTTCAAAATCAATGAATGGAATTTCAGAAGCTTTATCATGTGAAGGTTGAGCAGCAGTATGAATAATTATTTCTGGTTTTTTTTCTTTTATAAGATTATTTATTAATAACCTATCCCTTATATCAATCTCATAATTTTTAAAATTTTCATTTTCTTCTTTTAATCTCTTTAGATTATTAATTATGCTTCCTTTTTCTCCAAAAAATACTTTCCTCATATTATTGTCTATTCCTATTACTTCAAAATTAATATTGCAAAAGAAATTTACTACTTCACTTCCTATCAATCCGGAAGAACCTGTTACCAATATCCTTTTAATTGCCATAATTACCGAGAATTTTTTGAGTGCAAGTTATGAATATCCATTAGGATTTTTTTGTTGCCAGTTCCATCCATCCTTGCACATATTCTTCAAATTAAGTTTAGGTTTCCAATTAAGTGTTTTAATTAATAATTTATTATCAGCTATAACTTCAGCAAAATCTCCTTGTCTTTTTTCAGAAAACTCATAGTTAATATTACAATTATTAACCTCTTCAAAAGTTTTAACTAAGTCAAGAACTGATGAACCATTTGAAGTACCTACGTTTAATTGAATAATTCCTGGCTTTTTGTTAGCTAAAAATTTTAATGCTTGTAGATGCGCTTGAGCTAGATCTACTACATGAATATAATCTCTTATCCCAGTTCCATCTTTTGTAGGCCAATCATTTCCAAATATGAATAATTTTTCATATTGTCCGCTTGCTACTCTGCACAAATATGGGAAAATATTATTTGGTAATCCAAATGGAGACTCTCCAATTAATCCTGAAGGATGAGCTCCAATAGGATTGAAATAGCGTAACGATATTATTTCCCAATTGTAATTAGTGTCGTAACATAAATCTTTTAAAAAATTTTCAATAGTTAGTTTTGTCATACCATATGGGTTTGAGGGAGCAAGGCTTGACTTCTCATTTAGTAAAAATCCTTTGCTGGCATCATATATAGTGGCACTGCTGCTAAATATAAATTTTTTGCAATTAAATTCTTTCATGACTTTTATAAGTTTTAAAGTCCCTCCTACGTTATTGTCCCAATATAAAATTGGCTTTTTGAATGATTCAAATACAGACTTTAATCCAGCAAAATGAATAACTGCGGAAATTGATTTATTAATTTTTTTTTGATTTATAAATATATTTCTTAATTCTTTTTCATCTCTAATATCACATTGATAAAAGGATATTTTTGGTAATTCATATTCTTGCTTTGTTTCAGTTATCTTTATTATTTTGTCAATTACTTTTTTATAACTATTAACTAGAGAATCAACAATAACAATATCGTAATTATTGTTGATAAGTTCTACACAAGTATGACTCCCAATAAAACCTGTACCTCCAGTGACAAGTACTGCCATTATTAAAATTAATTATCAAATCATTATATCAACTTTTGCAATTAATATCTTTGTAATTGAATATGAAATATAAGTTTTAATAAAATGATCAAAATAAATCTATAATTCCAGAATAATTTCACAAAATATTTTTATAGATATATTTAAAAAAATTTTTTATGATAATTTTTAATATTATTTGTGCTAAAAGTAAGAATATAGATAATTTTATATGAGTAATCTTAAAAAGAAAGCATTAATTACTGGTATAACAGGACAAGATGGAAGTTATTTGGCTGAATTTCTCCTAGATAAAGGTTACGAGGTACATGGTATAAAAAGGAGGTGCAGTAGTTTTAATACCTCTAGAATTGATCACCTATACCAAGACCCACATATAGATAATCGTAATTTTATTTTGCACTATGGTGATTTAACTGATAGCACGAACTTGATTAGGATTATTCAAGAGATACAACCTCATGAAATTTATAATTTAGGTGCTCAAAGCCATGTGGCGGTAAGTTTTGAAAGCCCAGAATATACTGCAAATAGCGATGCTCTAGGAACATTAAGAATATTAGAGGCAGTGAGAATACTTGGATTAAAAGATAAAACTCGAATATATCAGGCCAGTACAAGTGAATTATTTGGAAAGGTACAGGAAAGGCCTCAAAATGAAAATACTCCATTTTATCCTAGAAGCCCTTATGGTGTAGCAAAATTATACGCATATTGGATAACTATAAACTATAGAGAGGCTTATGGTTTATTTGCATGTAATGGGATCCTTTTTAATCATGAGAGTCCTAGAAGAGGAGAGACATTTGTCACTAGAAAAATCACTCGAGGATTATCAAGAATAGATTCTGGTCAAGAGACTTGCCTTTATATGGGTAATTTAGATTCAAGAAGAGATTGGGGACATGCAAGAGATTATGTTGAAATGCAATGGCTAATGTTGCAAAAAGAAAAGCCTGAAGATTTCGTAATTGCGACTGGGAGGATGGAGACAGTTCGTAAATTTATTGAGATAACAGCTAATCACCTCGGGTGGAATAAAAAAGATGAAGAAACCTCTATTAAATGGGAAGGTAAAGGAATAGATGAGGTTGGACGTAGAGCAGATACAGATGAAATTGTTATCAGGGTTGATCCTAAATACTTTAGACCTACTGAAGTGGATGAACTACAAGGGGATCCAACAAAAGCATTCAATAAATTAGGATGGGAGCCAAAGACGAACTTAGAAGAATTAATTAAAGAAATGGTAAAAGTAGATAAGAAAAAAGCTTTCAATGAAGGATTGTTGAATTCTAACAATATAGATTATTCTTAATAATAAGTTAGCGGATTACAGAGATAAATGATGAGTTCAACTTCTATTATTCCTATTATTTTATGCGGAGGAACAGGCTCTAGGCTTTGGCCTTTATCAAGGAGAAGTTTTCCAAAACAATTTATAGCATTTGGATCAGAGGATAATAAATCACTACTACAAAAGACACAGGAACGTCTTCGTAAAATAAAAAATATTAAAGATCCAATATTAATATGCAATGAGGAACATCGTTTTATAGTAGCAGAGCAAATGAGTCAAATAAAAGTAAAACCAAATAGGATTTTGTTAGAACCATTCGGTCGTAATACTGCTCCCGCAGTCACTTTAGCAGCCTTAAATGCTTTGCAAATAGAAGATGACCCAATCCTGTTAGTACTTTCTTCAGATCATAAAATTTCTGATGAGGATAATTTTACAAAAGTTGTAAATTCTGCTGTTAAATATTCTTCTAAGGGAAGATTAGTAACATTTGGAGTTGTCCCAACATCTCCTGAGACTGGATATGGATATATTAAAGCTGATTCCCCTTTTGAAGAAAATACTTTAGATGGAAAAAAAATTTTAGAATTTCTTGAGAAGCCAAATTATGAGAAGGCCTCAAAGTTAGTTAAAGATAAAAGATATTTATGGAATAGCGGAATGTTTATGTTTAAAGCAAAAAAAATATTAGAAGAAATCAAAAATAAAGAAAAAGAAATTTATTCAGTTTGTCAAAAATCTCTGCAAAATAATCTAATAGATCTTGACTTTCACAGAATAGACAAAGATATTTTTAAAAATTGCCCTGATATATCAATTGACAAAGCGATAATGGAAAAGACACAAATTGGAACAGTTCTTCCTTTAAATGTTGGTTGGTGTGATATTGGAAGTTGGCAATCGGTTTGGAGTGAATCAAAAAAGGATGATGATAATAACTTTATAAAAGGTAAGATAGTATCAAAAGACTCTACTAATTGCTATTTGAGAAGTGAAAATAGATTAGTTGTTGCTATGGGTTTAAAAGATATAATTGTTGTTGAAACGAGTGATGCAATACTAATTGCAGAAAAAAGTTATTCGCAATGGGTTAAAAATATTGTTAATAAATTAAAAAATGAAGGTATCTCAGAAGGAATTGAACATAGAAAGATTTATAGACCTTGGGGTTATTACACCTCAATTGTTGAGGATAATCGATGGCAGGTTAAGTTGATATCAGTTAAATCCGGAGGTAAGCTTTCTTTGCAGAAACACCATCATAGAGCTGAACATTGGGTTATAGTAAGTGGAACTGCAAAAGTTGAAATAGAAGATAAAGAAATGATTCTATTTGAAAATCAAAGCACTTTCATACCTCTTGGAAAAATTCATCGCCTATCAAATCCAGGAAAAATTCCTCTTTCGCTAATAGAAATTCAAAGTGGAAGCTATCTTGGAGAGGATGATATTGAACGATTTGAGGACAATTATGGAAGGGTTCTATAGTGTCAAATTATTATCAAAATAATAAAATACTATGAAAGATTAATGAAAAATAAAATTTTAAAGAGTGATAGGATTTTTATTGCAGGATCTAACGGTATGGTAGGAAATGCTGTCAAAAAAGAATTAATTAGTTCTGGATATGGGAAAAGTGAATATGGTGGTAGCTTATTAACTCCTTCAAGAGATCAACTTGATCTAACTAAAAATAATGATGTATCAAATTGGTTTGCTAAAAATAAACCCTCAATAGTAATTCTTGCAGCAGCTAAAGTTGGAGGCATTTTTGCGAATAGCAATAAACCTGCAGATTTCATTTTAGAAAATCTAAAAATTCAAAATAATGTTATTGAAAATTCTTGGAAAAATGGAGTTAAGAGATTACTTTTTTTGGGCAGTAGCTGTATTTATCCTAAATTTTCCAAACAACCAATAACAGAAGAAGAACTTCTTTCAGGTGAATTAGAAGAAACAAATGAATGGTACGCGATTGCAAAAATTGCAGGTCTTAAGCTATGCCAATCATTAAGAATACAATATGGATTTGATGCTATTGCTTTGATGCCCACAAATCTTTATGGGACTGGAGATAACTACCATATTGAATATAGCCATGTTATGCCTGCATTAATAAAGAAATTCTCAGATGCAAAGAAATTTAAACAGAAATCTGTAACTTGTTGGGGCTCTGGACTCCCTAAGAGAGAATTCATGCATGTAAACGATCTTAGTAGAGCTGCAATTTTTGCATTAAAGAATTTTGATCCCAACTTAGAAGTTTCTCCATTGGATAGAAAAGGACAAAAATTAATGTACTTAAATGCAGGTACTGGTATTGATATATCAATAAAAGAACTTGCTGAATTAATAGCTGATATTATTGACTATGATGGAAAAATTTTATGGGATAAATCTAAACCAGATGGAACGCCTAGAAAGCTATTAAATACTAAAAGAATAAATCAGATGGGATGGAAGGCTGAAATTAATTTAAAGGAAGGTATTAAGCAAACAATTGATGAATATAGAAACTTAACAGATTACTATTAAATAAATGAATAAGAAAATATTAGTTACAGGATGTGCTGGTTTTGTTGGGTTTCATTTAATTAATAGATTAATTAAAGAAGGATATAATATTATTGGAATTGATAATCTAAATGATTATTATGATGTAAACCTAAAAGAATCAAGATTAAAAGAAGCAACCAAATCTGCAGAAGAAGTAAATAACTTTAATTGGAAATTTCTAAAAGGTAATATCGAAAATAGAGACTTCCTAGAAGATATTTTTAAAAAATATAAACCAGAAACTGTTTTCCATCTTGCTGCTCAAGCAGGAGTAAGATATTCAATTGAAAATCCGCATGCTTATATAAGTTCAAATCTATTAGGTTTTGGAAATATAATTGAGTGCTGTAGAAACGTTGGAGTTGAAAATTTTATTTATGCAAGCAGTAGTTCAGTTTATGGAGGTAATCAAAAACTCCCTTTTTCTGAAATTGATCAGGTTAATCATCCTGTCAGTCTTTATGCAGCCACAAAGAAATCTAATGAACTTATCGCACATGCATATAGTCATTTATATTCTATCCCTTCAATAGGATTGAGATTCTTTACTGTTTATGGCCCATGGGGCAGGCCAGATATGGCTCCTATGCTTTTTGCAGATGCTATTTTCAATAGAAAGCCTATTGATATTTATAACTATGGGAATATGTCAAGAGACTTTACTTTTATAGATGATATTATTGAAACTCTCTTTAGGTTAATAAATAAGCCAGCTATGCCAAATCAACTTTTTAATAAAAAAGAACCTGATCCAAGCACAAGTTGGTGTAAACATAGAATTTTCAATATTGGAAATAGTCAAAAAATTGAACTTATGGATTTTATATTTGAATTAGAAAATGTAATTGGAATTAAAGCAATTAAGAATTTTGTACCTATGCATAAAGGCGATGTTGTTTCAACAATATCTGATTCTAATCTTATTCAAAGTTGGACTGGGTTTAAACCTAATACATCAATTAAAAGCGGAGTTAAAAAGTTTATTGATTGGTATCAAATTTACTACATGAATAAATTTAAAAAATAAAAAATTATTTATATTTTTAAATCTCTTAGTTTCTAATTATTGACTTTCCATTCTGGAATTAATTGTCTCATTATTGCTATAACCTCCTCATTATTTTGATTCTCTAAATTATTTTTTAATTTATCAAGAATTGGTAGTAATTCTCTTTTTGAAAGAAATTTCTCATTAGCCTTGAAAATAAGTGGATGGATAGTTGGCTTTGATTTTGCATCAATAAGTAATTCTTCATAAAGTTTTTCTCCTGGCCTTAAACCAGTTAGGACTATCTCAATATCGCCATTTGGATTTTTATTATCCTTAATTGTTAAACCGCTTAGAGAAATCATTTGCTTTGCTAGTTCAATTATTTTTATTGGTTGTCCCATTTGAAGCATAAAAAGTTCTCCACCTTTAGCTAAAGATGCTGCTTGTAAAACAAGATTAGAAGCCTCTTGGATTGTCATAAAATATCTCATGACATTTTTGTCAGTTAATGTTATTGGTCCTCCTAAAGCTATTTGTTCTCTGAAAAGAGGAACTACCGATCCAGATGAACCGAGTACATTTCCAAATCTAACCATTGAAAGTTTAGTTTTTAAACTTGAATCTATATCATTTGCATATGCTTGAATAATTAATTCAGATAATCTTTTAGAAGCTCCCATTACATTTGTTGGTCTTACAGCTTTGTCAGAAGAAATTAAAATAACTTTTTCAATATCGCAATCTATAGCAGTTTTAGTAATATTCAAAGTTGAAAATACATTATTTAAAATCCCAGAGATGGGGTTTATCTCTACTAAAGGAACATGTTTATAGGCTGCTGCATGAAATATCAGATTAACTCTTTCTTGAATAAAAACTCTTTCCAATAAATTAATATCTAAACAATTACCTAAAATGGGAATTATTTCAATATTTTCTGAATTAATAGTAGAAAATTCTTTGCAAATTTTATATAAGCTTAATTCACTTAATTCAAATAAAATTAATTTTTTTGGTTTAAGTTCATATATTTGTCTACAAAGTTCTGAACCAATAGAACCTCCTGCTCCCGTAACGCATATAATATTATCTTTAACTTCCCTACCTAGAATATTATTATCTGGTTGCACTAAATCACGACCAAGCAGATCCTCTATCATTATTGGTTTAAGAGTATTTATGCTCTCCTTACCCGTAGTTATTTCGTTTATGGAAGGTATTTGAAAGATAGGAAGATTATAGACTTTAATTTTATTTAATATTCTTCTTTTATCTTCATTTTTTAATGAGGGAATTGCTAAAAATATTTGATCGATTTTGTTTTTATAGTTTTTGAGATAATTAGGATTTAATATTTTGATGCCATGTATAGTTCTTCCAATTAATGATGGGTCATCATCTAAAAAATATGCGATTTTATATATTTTGTTTAAACGTAATGAAGCTTCAAGTTGAACTCCTCCTGAACCTGCTCCATAAATAGCAATATTTTTTATATTATTATTTAATACTTTTACTCTCTGAAAGGCATCTCTTATTAGGATTCTCCATACACCTGTAAAAAAAGTTAATGCTAGAAATAAATTAAAATAATAATAATTAGAAAAGTTAAATGTTTCTATAAAACTAGAATAAATTAAATATAATAGAACTAATGCAAAATTTCTTAATGCTAGCTGATAGAAGCTAGTACTATTAAGATATCTTGAAAGACCTTTGTATTGTCCTGATATTAAATAAATAAATATGCCTATTATTATAGTCAAAGTCCTAAGATTCTTATAGCTTGTTGAAGATAAAAATTGATCAGAGAAATCGAATATATTAGCAGTTAAGTTTATTGATAGAAAAATTATAAAAGTATCAATAAGAATTAATAATAATCTTCTAAGAAATATATAAAAATTATCTTTTTGATAAAAATATCTGGAATATCTAAATAGAGTTATATTATGATCACTAATAATTGATCTTTTAAAAGTAATTAAAATTTTATTTAATAAATTTAGCAGCATAATTTTTATCCAAAAATAAACCTATAATTATTTCAATGACTGATAAAACTATACAATCATATATGTCTAAATTTATGTAACTTAAGCATAATATTAATACACCAATAGAATACAAAATTGTTACTTTCGAATGGCTCCAGCCAGATTGATATAGTCTTTGATAAAGATGTAATTTGTGAGCCTTAAAAATATTTTGCTTTGCATTTATCCTTCTTATAAGACAAATTATACAGTCTGCTAATATTGGGGTTATGAGAATTAAACCCTTAAAAAAGAAAATTATATTTTCCATTTGCATTAAAGAACCTATATAGACTGCACCAAGAAAAGTACTTCCTGCATCACCCATAAAAATTTTTGCTGGAGACCAATTGAAGAATATAAATGCTATCAAGCATGCCATAAATGGTAAAAGTGAATTCTCTTCTATAGATAAAGTTGATATCGAAATAACCATACAGCAGCTTAATAAACCATCTAATCCATCTATAAAATTACAAAAGTTTATAACGGCAGTACTTAAAATAATTATTGTAGGTACAATTATGATTCTATAATCGTTAAGACTTTTACTTAATGGGCTGATACTAAATAGAAAAATACATATTAATGCTTGAGAAAAGTACCTAAAGTAAGATGGTAGTTCATACTTGTCATCAAAGAGTCCTACTATACTTAAAGGTAAAGCGATCGTTGGGATATAAAAATCATTAATTGCAGTTACAATAGAGCCTAAAATAGCAAATACAATTCCTCCTCCCGTTGGTATTGCTTTCTCATGAGAACTTCTGTCTTGAGGTTTATCTAAAAGTCTTTTTTTTGCAAGAGGTATAAATTTATAAAAACTTATTAATGTTAGAAAGAAAAATATAAAAGATAAGATAATTGGATTCGTTATGTCAATATTATTCAAAAGACTATCTCCTATTTAATTTGTTTTGTTTAAATACCAATCAATAGTTCTTTTAAATGCTTTTTCAGAACTAAATGGTGGTTTCCATTTTAGAGTTTTATATGCTTTTGAAGTATCAATTTCTAGTGAATCTATAAATTTATCAATTTGATCAGTTCTTTTTAACAAAAATCCAATAACTTTTAGAAACCAAATTGGTAGATAAAAAAGATTTGGCTTTTTACCTAAGTAAAAAGAGATTTTTTTTATTAGATCGACTGTTGAAATCGATTCTGGTTCTGACAAAAGAAAAGTCTTACCAATAGCCTTACTGTTTTTAGAGCATAAAAACATGAAATCAACAAGATTTTCTACATATATATATGAACGTTTATTTTGAATATTAATGAAGGGTAATGGTATACCAATCTGAATTAACTTTATAAGTTTAAAAAAATTAGCCTTTACTTCTGGGCCGAAAACTAAAGGGACTCTAATAATAGTTATATCTATATTAAATTTTTTGCCTAAATTTAAAAGAATATATTCCGCATTTAATTTTGAAATAGCATATGGATTTTGAGGGTTTGGTGAACAGTCAATGGTGAAAGGTTTGTTAGTCAAAGTCTTTTCTCCATTAACTTTAATTGTACTTAAATATATAATTTTTTTAACACCAGATTTATATGCATCAAGAATTAATTTTTCAGTAGCTTGGGAATTATTTATTTCATATTTATTAATTTCTTTTCTATTATCTTTATCTAAAAAGTGTACTCTTGCTGCAAGGTGAAATACAATTTCTATATCCTTAAATGCGCTAGTCCAGTCAGTATTTTTATTGAGATCATTAATCAAGAAATCAACTTTATCTTTTTTTCTACCTATTTTTATAAATTTAAGCTTTTTGTTATCTAAATAAGAAACTAAATGTCTTCCTATAAAACCATTTGCACCAGTAATTGCATACATTGTCATTCTTTTATCAAATTATTATATATATAAATGTGTTCAGATATGACACTATCTATTGAAAATTTTTTTTCTGCAAGTAATCTTGCCTCTCTTCCCATAGACTTTAATAATTTTTTGTCAGATATAATTTTATTAATTGCATTAGCAATTGAAATTGGACTTTTAATTGGAATTAATAATCCACTAACATTATTAATTATTGCATCTCTGCAACCTGGATGATCAGTTGTAATTACTGGTTTACCGCATGCTGCAGCTTCTATTAAAATTTTGGGTAATCCTTCTCCGTAATATGAGGGTAGAACAACAATTGAACTTTGATTTATTATGTCTACCATATTATCGCTATAACCCCAATATTCAATTAAACCCTCACTTTGGAAGCGTTCTATCAATCTCGAATTAATACAATCAGGATTTTCTCTATCAAATTCACCGGAAATTACAAATCTAATATTATTCAAATATTTTGAAGACTCAATAAAGTCCAAAATACCCTTTGAGACAAGTAATCTACCAGCAAATAACACTATTGGAGGTTTTTGAGAGTTATGATTTACCGCAAATTTATTAAGGTCTACGCCTGAACCATCAATAATCCTAGAATCTTTCTCTTTTAAATTTGTAATTTTTAATAATGTTTGTTTATCATTTTTATTTTGAAAAATTACTATTAAGTTTCTTTTCCTAAAAGATAACTTATAAAGGTATGAAATAAATTGCCTTCTAAAAAAAGAGAAAAGACCTTTATCTGAGAATATAAATCCTAAACCTGAAACAGAACATACTATAGATATTTTCTTAAAAAAATAACTATTAATGCACCCAAATAGTACTGGTTTAATAGTTATTAGATGAATTAAATTTGGTTTAACAATTCTGAGAAGTTGATAAATTTTAGAGAAAGTTATTAAATTTGAAATTATTGATAAAGAGGATCTCTCTATAGGTAAATCATGAGTTATTAACCCTAAATTATTCAAATAATTCTTATATTTTGAAAACTTTGTAGCAATATGAACTTCAAAACCTTTACTTTTTGCGGCCATTGCAATTGGAAGCCTATGTGATATAAAAAATTTATCCAAATTTACAATAAACAAGATTTTTTTTTGCAAAGCTTCTAATGAATAGTTTAAAAAAAATTAAATATTTTAAAAATAAAAAAATTATTTATTTTCAAACATATTATTTATTAATCTGTATACGTCTTTCTCATAGTCCTTCCCGCCCCTTAATCCACAAGCAAAAGCAAGTATAGTAGCATTTTCACTTGCTTCAAAAGCATGAGCCTCATAAGGTCTGTGTGTAATTAACATATATGGTTTGATTACATCTTCTTTTATATTTTCGATGAATTTTCCTTCATAATCAACTTTAGCTGTTCTCATTAAAAGATTTCCAGAAACAAGAAAAGTATATTGTGTAGTTTTTTTATGATAGTGATTTGCTCTAATTGCACCTTTATTAAATGTTATTAAAGCTCCATGCTCTTTAGGTTCTGCCTCAAAAATATCCAATATTATCCCCCTTGAATCTTCAAATGCAATATCGAGCTTCGTAATCTCTGACATTATTAAATCTTAATTAAATTAGATATAAATAAAACTATAGGTGAAAACTTTATTAATTTGTTTAATTGATATCTTTAAATTAATATAAAGTTAAAAGATTTTTTACTATATTTTTTGAATAGATATAAACCAATTTCTTTGAGAAGAGAAATCTATATTTTTTGAATATTTGTTATGCTTAATTTCGTTTAATTTTAAAATCTTCCATCCTTGTTTAATCATATCATCAATTAATTTTTCAATACTATAAGGCATTATTTTGTGCATTTCACTGCCTAAATTTTCCATAGAAGTTGGATTTACTCTTACAAAATTAAATTTTATTTGAATATTTGATTCTTTTTTATTAAATATAGAATTCGAGAATCTAACTATTACATTATTTTTTTTATTAGATTTATTAGAAATTATTTTATAACTATTCATTTCAGCAGATTGCTTAAGCACATATTCCAGACTCCATAAATCGAAAATAAAAATACTTTTTGACTTAAGCTTTTTATAAATAGTATTGGTTAATTCGAGAAAATTTTCATATTTTATATAGTTCATAACGTTAAAGTTAGCTACAACTAAGTTAATATCTTTATCAGCTTTGCTAACATAATTTTCAAAAGATGAGTTTTCAATAAAAACTTTTTTATTAAATGAGTATCTTTTATCAATAAATTTGCAAAATAGTTTGTTTGGCTCTAAAGCTATATATTTTGTTGAATTGTTAATTAAAAATGAAATCAGTTTTCCTGTTCCCGCTCCTACATCTAATATGACGGGCTTATACGGATTATTTTTTTTAAAAATATGCAAAAGATATTCTGCTTCATATTTGTAGTCTTTATCTTTATAGATAGACTCATACCATTCTGGTTTTTGAATAGAAAATGGTTCCAATTAATTATTCTAATAAAATGCTTTCAACAATATTTCTTATATTATAAATATCTTCTTTTGATAATTCAAGATAAACAGGTAAATATATAGTTCCTTCATAATATTTAATTGAATTAATGTTTTTAGGAGAAATATATCGGTTTTCTTTTAAATAGTTATTGTAAAAAGGTTGTAATTCTGCGGGGTAAAAACAATCTCTCGCTTCAACGCCACTTGCAGAAAGAGCATTAAGGAGCTCTTTCTTTGATTTGAATTTATTTAAATAATCTTCATTTATTTTTATACAATAAACCCAATTTACTCTGTAAGAGGATAGTTGAGAGTATAAACAACTTATATAATCTTTGCCTTCAAAAGCTTCCTCATAGAAACTTCTTATTAAGTCCCTTTTGTATAATATTTCTTTTTTCCTTTCTAAGGAATCGCATATTAAAGAAGCTACTGTATTTGGAAGTCTGTAGTTATATCCAATATTAGAGTGAAAAAATTTTGAAGGGCTCTCATGATCTCCAAAACCAAGATTCTTTAAGTTTTTAGCTTTTTCAGAATATTCTTTTGATTTAAATAATGTTATTCCTCCTTCCCCTCCAGTGATTATTTTATTTGCATAGAAACTAAAGCATGATGCATCATGATAAGAACCTACATATTTAGAATTATTGTAGAAACTTGCAAAATGAGCTTCTGCACAATCTTCAATAACTTTAAAATTATATTTTCTGGCTAGTTTTTCTATTTTAATTGGATTAACTACATGTCCATATAGATGAACAATAAATACAAAATCAACATCGTAAATTTTACATAAATATTCAAGAGACTCTAAGTTAATTAATCCATCATTACTATTAACATCGCAAGAAATTACTTTTGCTCCACAATACATAGGTGCAAAGAAAGTTGCCATATTAGTTATGGAGGGTACTACAACTGTATGGGATTTATTTATACCTAAACCTAGACAAGCTAAATGCAGTGCTGCTGTTCCATTAGAACAACTGACTGAATGATAATTATTGTGTAATAAAGAGTAAGATAATTCTAAATTTTTTAGAGAATCTCCAAAGTTTCCTGAGATTGATTTTTGATCAATACAATCAAGTAAGGCTTTTGAAGTATTTTGGCCAAATGAGGGTTTAAAAGCAGGATAAGAAGTCATTATTTTAAAAAGTAATTCAATGGTAAAGATTTTCTATTCTATTTTTAAAGGATTAATAAATTTTGCTTTTGGTACATAATCACTCACTGATTTAGATATTACATCTATAAAATTCCATGCCAATACAATTAATAGATCAGGATCAAATTTCACAAGCTCTTTATCCGAGTAAATTTTTATATTAGAAATTGGAGTATATCTGCCAATTTTTAATTGATTAGCTTCTGTTGTAAAAGGTAAATCATGTGAAGATAATCCACAAAAATTTAAAATTGTATTCCCTTTCGCTGGAGCAGAAACACATCCAATCTTTTTTTTATCATAATTTGCCTTCTCTACAAATCTTCTAATAGCTTTTCTGCTTAATAAGCATTTTCTTCTAAATTCATCTTCAATTTTTGTAGAAAGAAAATTCTTTTTATTATTATCTATATATTCTTTTAGTTTAGTAGAAGTTTTATATACAGAATCTTTGTGACTTATATAGTAACGTGTAGAACCATTATGATAGGAACTTGATGTAGTTTCAAATAAATTCAAATCCATATTTAAACATAATTCACTCATAGAAATGGGATCAAGATAAGTCATATGTTGATGATATATTTGATCATATTGACCTTCCTTAAGCATTATTTCAGATGAAGGAGATTCAATACAAATAATACCTGTTTTTTTATTTATCAAGCGGTGAGCGAGATTAAGTGTGTCTACAGGTGAAGGAATGTGTGGAAAAGAGTTTGTAAAAGTAATTAAATCATAATCTTCATATTTAAGTTCATTTAAAATCTTAGGATTAAAAAATTTTTTAAGACTTGGTCTACCCTTGTTTAGAGCGATTCTATGAGGCTGTTCTGAAGGCTCTACTCCTAGAGCTTCCCAACCTTTCAGAGAAAATGCAGAGACTAATTCACCTGAGTTTGAACCAATATCTAATGATCTTGGAATATTACCTTTCTTTAAATTTATATTAATCCTTTCATGTAAATCATTAGAAAATTCTTTCCAATGATACCTACCTGATTTATTAATACTTGAATCATAAATATAATCATGATTAAACATATCTTCACTTGACAAGTGATAGTCAGTTTGAAAAAGACCACATGATTTACATCTAGTTAGAGCAAGAGGATAAGTCTTTAATGCAACTTTCCTGTCCTTAGGAAAATAATCACTGTGTGGATGATTCCCAAGATCAAGAACTGGTCGTAAAACTTCACCACAAAAACTACATGAAGTTTGATAAGACAAATTCGGAAAAGATAATTTAATTAATTTTATTCTCTTAAAGAGCAGAAAATTGTAAGATTTTTCTTATTGCTTATAAAAATACATAAAAATGCTATCTTTAAATACGTTAAAATAAAAAAATAAGGAATCTGATTCTATTTTTTATGAGAAAGGTAAGATTTGCCGTTGTTTTTGATCAAGTAATTCACTCTGGAGGCGGATATCAGCAGGCACTTAATTTATCTTTAAGTGTTTCTAAAGTATCTAATGAAATAGCCAATATAAAGTTCTATACTACTTTAAAAAAAAATATTTATAATCTTACAGAAATTGGAATAAATGCTATTTATATAAATTTAACACCAGTCGAAAAATTTCTCATTTATTCAAAAACCAGTCCATTAATTTCTTCTTTTATGCAACCTTTGCAAAAAATATTGAAGATTAATTGTTTCGAGAAGATCTTATTAAGACATAAAGTTGACTTAGTATATTTTGTCGCCCCTTCAAGATTAGCAGCAGATTTGGATAAGTTAAATTATATTTTTACGATGTGGGATTTATGTCATAGAGATCATCCTGAGTTTCCTGAAGTGAGATTTAAAAATCAGTTTGAAATAAGAGAATTAATGTATAAAAATATATTACCAAAAGCCACAACAGTTATTGCCGAATCCCAAACTAGTAAGAAAAAATTGTCTTTAATTTATGGAATTGATGAAAAAAGAATAAAAGTAATACCTCTATTACCATCTCCGATGATTAATAATAAATGTTCTAATTATGAAAATGAGAAATCACTAATCTCAAAATATCAGAAACTTTCTCCGTATGTATTTTATCCAGCACAGTTTTGGCCTCATAAAAATCATGTTTTTATTTTGGATGGCTTAAAGCTCTTAGAGGATGAATTTGGAATTATAGTTTCAGCAGTTTTTTCTGGCACTAATCAAGGGAATTTAGATTATATTCTTGCCTATGCAAAGAAATTAAGAATAAACCAAAGAATTATATTTGCAGGATTTGTATCATCAAATGAGCTTCAATTTATATATAAGAATTCTTTAGCATTAGTAATGCCAACTTATTTTGGTCCATCAAATATTCCACCATTAGAGGCATTTTCAATGGGAGTTCCTGTCATATATCCAAATATGCCAGGATCAAAAGAACAATTGGGTAATGCCTATTTATCAATTGATTTAACAAATCCTCATTCTTTAAAAGAGCATTTGAAACTGCTTTTAGAAAAAGAAAATATGAGAAAATTAATTATAAAAAATGGTTATGAAATCCTTAATAAATTGAATAAAACAAATAGTGAAAATTTTTTTGAAGAAATACTAATTACGTTTCAAAGAAAAATGTTATGTTGGGACCAACCCAAATAATTAAATTAAAAGTTTTCTCTTTTTATTTAAGTTATTGATTTATAATTCACAGCCCCTTCCCCCATTTTCCAAAGTTTTAGGTCTGTTTTTAAGATATCATCAGATTTTACAATAGATCTCGTATCAAAAACCCAAGCAGGTCTCCTCATTATTTGTGATAACTTCTCCCAATCTAAATTACAAAATTCTTGCCATTCGGTTAAAAATATTGCAGCATCACTATCTATTAGAGCTTCCTCAATAGATGTATTAAATTCCCATGAACCTTCATTATTTTTAAATAAATCTTTTTCCTTTAAATTTAAATCATTCTCAATTTGCGATTTATTGACTTTAGGATCATAAATTTTTAGTTTTGCCCCTTCTTCAAGTAAGTTTTTTGATATATCAATTGCAGGAGATTCCCTCGTGTCATTAGTATTTGCTTTAAATGAAAAACCAAGTATTGTAATATTCTTTCCTGATATCGTACCAAATAATTTATCAACAATAATTTGACATATTCTGTCTTTTTGCCATTCATTTATTTCAATTACACTCTGCCAATATGATGCAACCTCCCTAAGTTCAAAATAGTTTGATAAGTAAATTAAATTAAGAATATCTTTTTTGAAACAACTGCCTCCAAAGCCTGGACCAGTATTTAAAAACTTATTTCCTATTCTTGTATCAGCACCAATCGCTTTAGAAACTTCATTTGTAGAAGCACCCGTTTTCTCGCAAAGTGCTGAAATGGAATTTATTGAGCTTAATCTTTGAGCTAAAAATGCATTAGCTGTTAGTTTTGATAACTCGCTGCTCCATATATTAGTTTCAATTATTTTCTCTCTTCCTACCCAATTTAAGTAAATATTTCTTAATGAAGTTATTGCATTTTGATCTTCACCTCCAATTAAAATCCTATCAGGATTTTTTAAATCATTGACTGCTGTTCCTTCTGCAAGGAATTCAGGATTTGAGAGAACAGAAAAAGTGTTTTTGTTTTTTTTACTATTTAAAATACTTTTAATTACTTGAGCAGTTTTTACAGGAACGGTACTTTTTTCAACTACAATGGTATGCCCTTTTGCATATTTTGATATATCTCTCGAGCAAATCTCAATCCATTTCAAGTCACTTGCTTGACCCGCACCTATACCTTTCTTTTTAGTAGGAGTATTTACGCTTACAAAAATCATATCTGCAGAGGCAATTTCTTTAGAAATATTAGTTGAAAAAAATAAATTTATATTTCTTCTCCTTTTTATTATTTCTGCTAATCCAGGCTCAAAAACTGGAATATCATCATAGTTCTCACTATTCCAATTATTGATTCTTTCTTGATTTGTATCAACCACTGTAATAACAATATTTTTACAATTATCTGCAAGCACAGCCATTGTTGGACCGCCAACATATCCAGCCCCAATACAACAAATCTTTGAAATATTATGTTTTACTTCAGTCTCAATCATAATTAAACTTTAACATAGAACTATAATTGATATATTTAATATTTTAACTTACGCAAAATAATAATAAACTTATTAATTTTTATATATAAAAAGATGAGCTTAAATTTTAATTTATCTGATTAAATTTAAGCGAAATTTTTTATTTATTAATAATAAAATTTTGTATATTAACAGCATTTTTTTTCCATGAAATCCAAAAGGTATATCAAATATATATTCAAAAGTTAATGGACTTTCAATTGAAAAATTTCTTGCCACTTTGAATGGAGCCCATTTAAATCCTTGTTTTTCAAGAAATTCTCTATGCAATACGCAATAAAATCCATCCTCATGATAATTAGTTATTTCATAATCATCTTCAAGTTTATATTTTGAAGCTGCTTCCAAGAGTTCTAAACTTCTTAATGAAAAACCGCCATTACCAACTGTATAAAAATTTCCTTTCTTATCCTTACTATATTCGAAATTATTTTCCCGAGGGATTAAAGGTGCCCCAATATAATCGTAATCAAAATATTTATCAGTCCATTTATTTTTATTAAGAATAAATCCGTCCCATTGAATCAAAAGGACATGAGTAGTTGTTATGTATTTATAAAGTTTATATATAATAAAATGGTTGTATTCTTTAAATGATTTAATCGGTTTTACTTTTACTATTGTCAATTCTTTAAATAACAATTTTTTATTTATATTTTTGGAGGTAATAAGAAACACCTTATTTATTGATATTTTCTCACAAGATATTTTTAATGCTTTTATGGTTTGACTAATTTTTGTATCTGCAACAGCTACAACAGAAAATGATTTATACAAGATAAATTTTAATTAGATATTAATATACTATTAATTTTATTATTTTTATAGAAAATTGAATACTCATTTAACTTTTAATATAATAAACCTTATTATAAAAACAACTGCATCAAAAAATATAAAATTGAATAATTTGAATATTTTTACTATTGAATTATTAAAATAAAATCTCTTTTCTTTTTTGTTTATTTCTAAAAGACAATTACTAATTAGAAATCTATTTAATCTATAGTCATTAATAAATGATTCATATTTAAATGAAATATATAAACTCAAAATAATATTAAAATGAAAATTTTCGATTATTATTATTCCTTCAATATTAGTTATTTTATAAACAATTTCTAGAAGTTTTCTAATAGAAAATATTTTTTTATATTGGTTAATGATGATAATATCAAATTTATTTTTCTTAAAAATACTATCAATTTTCAATATATCTTCTTCCTTGAAGATATCTATGGAAGTAATATTTGGGTTGTCAAAGTAGTTTTCCCAAAGGTAATATTTGATTTTATTTTGGTTATTTATTTCTAAAATATTTGGTGATCTATTTGCTTTAAATATTTCATTCAATCTCTTATCATAATATAATTTTGCATATGATTTGGGCCAATTTAAATCAATACCTTTAGGATTATTTGTAATACAATAATTTTTATCTTTTATTATTTTTGATAATTTAATGATTTTATTTTTAACAATTTTTCTCATATATTTTCTTAAAAAAATTATCCAATTACTAAAGGAAATATCTTATGTAGAATATTTTTTAATACTTTCTTTAATCTATTAGGGACAAGATCTTTAAAATTAAATCTTTTAAAAGCTTTTGCATTACTTAATACATTATATGAATTATAGTAATCATAGGTTTTAATAACAGATATCTTTATTTTATTTTTTTCAATAATTTCTCCTTTCTTATTCTGCCAATTCCATTTGCTATAAAAATTTGCAGGAGATATCCATCTATTAAATTTATTATCAAATCTAGACCAATTATTAGGAGCAATAACATATTTTGGTTTTTCTCCTAAATTTATAGGAAAATAGGAAAATGAAGAATTAGATAATATTAAGTATTTTGCAAAGAATATATGTAAAAAATCATTAGCAATATCACCTTTAATGATTTCATAATTTGGCATTAACCTTGATGCATATTCTTCGTCATCTGTAATAATTTTAAATTCTAAATCAGAATATAAACTTTTTATATTATTAATCCCATTAGTCCAATAAGTTTTTGGAAGTATAAGATCTTTATGCATTTTATATTCACCACCTCGAATATTTAAAATACAAGTTTTGTCGAAATTTATTAATGTTTGAAAATTTTCATGTCTAACATTTATGAATTCTTTGATTATTTCTGGATTAGGTAATAAATAATCCTCTGATTGAAATACTCCCTCTATTATTGTATTATCTTCAATATTTAAAATATTACTATCGTATCCATATACAAAACATTTAAAATCAATGTCATAGAAACATTTTTCTTTAAATTCTTTAAAAGATAAATTTGAAGAATCTTTTTTATATCCTTTTTCTATTTCAATAAACTTTTTACCTTTAAATGCTTCAAAATTAATTATACCGAAATCGAAATTTTTAAAATTTGCTAATGATCTCAATACGGCATAATTCCATAGTTGATTTCCTAAGCCTTGCCCCTCTTTAAATTCTAGTATTAACATATTAAAAAATCTGATGGTGATATCTGATATTTATTGTTTTTTTAAATTGATAAATTAAAAATAAAAATCCCCCAATTTCAGATATTAAATTTGCAGTTGCTGTTCCAAATATACCAAATTGATTTGTAAGTAGTAATCCTAATATAATCGTCAATAATAAAATTGATATTCTTACTTTATTAATAACTCTATAACGTCCATTTGGGATCATATATTGCGATATTAAGATTTCATTAATTACATTAACTAAAAATGATATAAGAAGAACCCTTAAGATTTTAATTATCTCTTGGTTATTATTTTTAGCAAAGTAGGATACAATGAAATCTATATTAAAATTTATAATTAAGTAGAAAAATAAAATTATTAGAAGAGTACATATTATGATTTTTTTTAGAAAAATATTGCCTAGAATTTTATCTTTATTATATTTCTTTGATATTCTAGGGAATATTGAATGACTTATAGGATTAGTCAGTTGTGAACAAATACCTTTAATTCTATCAGCAACATTATAAATACCTAAATTTGCAGATCCTAAATAATAATTTATTATTAGAGGAAGAGAAGTATTTACTAATGAACTTATAACCATTGAAAAGTAAAGACTTGAACTTTTCTTTATAGTTCTTAAACCTTTTCTAAAAGATGTAAAACCAATTATTTCAAAATGATTTTGATAAAGTCTTAATTGATATATAAATCCAGATATCAATGAACTTATTCCAAAAATTATGAAGTAAATTTCTTTATTAGAATTTGGTGTTATTAAATTAATAATTAAAACAGCAAAAATAATTTTGTTAATTAACTGAAGAATAGCTGATTCATATATTTTTTCTAATCCATTTAAAAACCAAAAAGGTTGTAAAAAGTTTCCAATTAAACTTAAAGAAAACAGTTTGAAAATTAATTTATATTTATCTGTAAAAAGACTAATTATTATGATAATTAAAAGTGATAACAAAGTTAAAATTAACTGGGCAGTCCATGTCTCTCTAAAAATTTTTTTTTGCTCTTCTAAATTATCATTATTTATCGATATGAATTTTGATGAATATTGATTAAATGACCAATCAATTATCCAAATAAGATAATTTAAGATTATCTGACAAAAAACTATTTCTCCCCATTTTTCATATCCATAGTTTTTAAATAAATGAGGTAGAGTTACAAGACTTATTAGGAAATTTAAAAAATATATTATAAATAAAGATGATGTATTAATAGCAATCTTTGCGTCTATAAAAGAAATAATTTTATTTTCTATTCTTTTTAAGATCATTTATTAGAAATATTTAGATATTTGATTAAATTTTTTATATGAAAGATTTTATTAAGGTATTTTTTTATTTTAATAATACCTTTAATAGGATTATTATAAAATCTTATTAAATAAATATAGAATTGAAAAAATTTGTAATTTACTATATTAGATAAGGATTCTTTTTTGAATTGATTAATTATAAGATATTTATAATTTAATATTATAAGAGATAATCTATTATCAAAAATATCATTATTCTTTGGATTAATAATTAAATTTTTCTTAACTCCTAATCTATAAAAAATATCTCTTCCTAAATAAATATTTTTCTCTAAATTTTTTTTAATAATAGAAATATTATATTCTTGATGGCCCCAGTTTTCTAACTTATTTTTTAATAAATCTTTTCCACCTATTGATGTGAAATGAAATCCTCCATTTTCAAATGCTTCCATGTTATTTGCATTAATCCTTAGTGAATTGAGTGATTTGTTTTTAATTTGATTATATTCTAAAGCAATAGATCCATTCCAGTTTTTTGAATTTAAACTATTTAAAAAATATTTAAATTCATATTGCTTACAAACTATTGGAATTCTTATGGATTTTCTAAATTTTATATGTTTTATAAATTCAATACTTGGTATCTCGTCCAAGTCAGAAAATATTATAGTATCGTTATCTTTACAAAATTTATTTAAAGCAAGATGAATACACTCTCTATGATAAGAATCTAGAAGTAAATAAAATTTATTTTTATCATAATGTTTATGCTCATTTATAAATTTTGTAATTATTTCTTTGTCTTTAATTTTATATAAATAATCTAGTAGAGAATTAGTATTAATATGAAAATCCTCAATTTTATAATAATGAATCTTTTCTAGGTATTTTGAAAATCTCGAAATATTTTTTTCAAAATTATAAGGCTTATGATTGCCATTAAAAGTTTGACAAGATTCAACTATTATAAATTTATCAATATATGGAAATAAGTATTCAAGTCTAATAGTTAATAAATCTATTTCTTGAAAAAATAAAAAAGAATCAAATATCATCTATTATCTTGGTAAAGAACCATCCATAGTAACAATTATTTTTATTGTCTTTAAAAGGATTAAGAAATCTAGCCATAGCGATTTATTTTTTATATAAAATAAATCATAACTAAGTTTCTCTGAAGAATCTTCAATGGAAGCTCCGTATGGAAAATTAACTTGAGCCCATCCACTTAATCCAGGTTTAATAGTATGCCTGCATTTATAGTTTGGAATCTCTTTATTTAATTCTTTTTCTATTTCAGGTCTTTCAGGTCTTGGTCCTATTAAACTCATATCACCAAGAAGAACATTCCATAATTGTGGAATTTCATCAATTCTTGTTTTCCTTAGAAAATAACCAATTTTTGTAATTCTTCTATCTTTTGGTTTTGACCATACAGGACCTAATAATTCTGAGTTTTCCTTCATTGATCTTAACTTTATAATTTTTAACTCTTGATCAAAAAGGCCAGTTCTGATCTGATTATAAAAAATTGG